>OHZW01000038.1_pt1 | contig 38115 bp, 29 predicted proteins | sample 1580641 | NCBI WGS metagenome assembly OHZW01 (sample SAMEA3882505, study PRJEB24775) | human gut metagenome | biome: human-associated habitat; feature: intestine environment; material: feces | place: Netherlands | collected 2009/2010
AGAAATCGGTAAAAGGTACGGTGGAAGCTATTATCAATCATCCGCTGATACCGAATGATATCAATGTCAGCGGTTTCATAATAGATTCTGTGACGGGAGAATTGACCCCGGTGCAGTGATAGTTGTGCTTCACACGGTAATTTCCCCTGCCAGCGGTCGTCCCATCAGTTCGCGTATTTCGGCAGGTGGATAATCGTGCCCCAGAAGGAACATCAGCTTGGTTACGGCAGATTCCGTTGTGCTGTCATATCCGCAGACAACTCCTGCCTGCATCAGTTGGTAACCGGTTTCATAGCGCTCCATTTCAACAGTGCCGGCACTGCATTGGGTGACGTTGACAATGATGATGCCTTGTTCGCAGGCATCATGCAGGCGGCGTAGAAACCATTCCTTTCGGGGAGCGTTGCCGGAACCGTAGGTTTCGAGGACTACGGCCTTCAGTCCTTTAGTGGCAAGTATGGCTGCCACGACATTTTCCTGAATACCTGGAAAAAGCTTCAGTATGGCGATGTTGGTATCAAGCAGATAATGAGGCTCCAGTTCGTGGGGAGTGCCGTGCGTATGAATTTGCACATTATTATATTTAATATGTATACCGGCGGAAGCGAGTACCGGATAATTGAAGGAACGGAAAGCATTGAAGTTCTCCGCGTTCATTTTGGTGGTACGGTTGCCGCGCATCAGGTGGTTTTCGAAGAAGATGCAGACTTCGGGTACGATGGGCTGTCCGTTGGAGTGGCGGTCGGTGGCTATTTCGATGCTGGTCAGCAGGTTTTCCTTGCCGTCTGTGCGGAGCACGCCAGTGGGCAGTTGCGAGCCGGTTAGGATGACGGGCTTGTTCAGCCCTTCAAGCATGAAGCTGAGTGCAGAAGCTGTGTAGGCCATGGTGTCTGTGCCATGCAGGATGACGAAGCCTGTATATTGGTTGTAGTTGTTGCTGATGATGCGTACCAGTTTGCGCCAGGCATCGGGGTCCATGTCCGAGGAATCCATGGGCGGGTCGAATTGATAAGTGTCGATACGGAACGCAAATCTCTGAAGTTCGGGAACATGTTTCTGCAACTGCTCGAAGTTGAAGCTTTCCAGGGCGCCGGTTTCTGCATTCTCTATCATTCCGATAGTTCCACCGGTGTATATTAGCAAAACGGAAGTGTTTTCTGGGTTCATGCGCACTTTTCTTTCATGTTTAGTTTGCAAAGTTACTACAAAAAAGTGAAATGCGGAAAGATATAGTGATAGAATTGAGTTACAAGGGTTTTGGTTGAAGTGGCGATAATCCGTGAAGCCATTACAATCCCTGCCGAAGCCAAATCCTGACGCCGCTACGTTACTTGTTCGTAACCATGCCCGAAAATGCGACAAACGGGTACGAATAGCGAAACAAGGCTCTAAGGAATAGTGAGTTATCCATAACTCATGCGAAAAATCAGGTTACGGAAAAAGATTGCGCCGTTCCTCCCCGTTTTGCGTACCAACACCGGACTCTTCACCAACTAATTTTGAAACCCAAAAATTAAGGACAATGAAGAGTACATTTTCAGTAATCTACTACCTCAAGCGTCAGGTAGTGAAAAAGGACGGGACAGTTCCCGTCATGGGACGCATCACGGTGGACGGCAGCCAGACACAGTTCAGCTGCAAACTGACTGTCGATCCGAAACTGTGGGACACCAAAGGTGGACGTGTCACGGGCAGAAGCACGGCGGCACTCGAAACGAACCGTATGCTTGACAAGATGCGGGTACGCATCAACAGGCATTATCAGGAAATCATGGAGCGTGACAACTTCGTCACGGCGGAGAAGGTGAAGAACGCCTTTCTCGGACTGGAACACCGCTACCACACGCTGATGCAGGTGTTCCGCCAGCACAACGAGGACTACGAGAAGCAGGTGGAGGCAGGCATGAAAGCCAAAGGCACGCTGCTGAAGTACCGCACCGTTTACAAGCACATGCAAGAGTTCCTCGACATCCGCTACCATGTGAAGGACATCGCCCTAAAAGAGCTTACCCCGGCTTTCATCTCCGACTTCGAGATGTTCCTGCGCACGGACAAGCACTGCTGCACCAATACCGTGTGGCTGTACGTCTGCCCGTTACGGACGATGGTATTCATCGCCATCAACAACGAGTGGCTGACGCGCGACCCGTTCCGCGAGTATGAAATCAAGAAGGAGGAAACAACACGCAGTTTCCTGACCAAAGATGAGATCCGCCTGCTGATGGAGGGGAAACTGAAAAACGCCAAACAGGAATTGTACCGCGACCTCTACCTGTTCTGCGCCTTCACGGGGCTGTCGTTCGCGGATATGCGCAACCTTACGGAAGAGAATATCCGCACCTACTTCGACGAACACGAGTGGATAAACATCAACCGCCAGAAAACGGGCGTGGTGTCCAACATCCGCCTGCTCGACATCGCCAACCGCATAATCGGCAAATACCGGGGACTGTGCGGGGACGGCAGGATATTTCCCGTTCCGCATTATAACACGTGCCTTGCCGGTATCCGTGCCGTCGCCAAGCGTTGCGGCATCACCAAGCATATCACGTGGCATCAGAGCCGCCACACGGCGGCCACAACGGTATTTCTCTCCAACGGCGTACCCATCGAAACGGTCAGTTCCATGCTGGGACACAAGAGCATAAAGACAACGCAGATATACGCGAGTGCGCCCAGAATGGTCGCTTAATAAATACTTCTTTAGCAAGAAGTTAGGATTGGGTTCGATATAATCCTATCGTCAATCAGTTTATCCAAAGGGGAAACCCGATGGGGAGTGTAGCATACTGATTAAAGCTCCAAGTCCACTAATAGTCAAGTGGCGACTGAGGGGCAAGACGAAAAGGCATACATAAGGATGAAGCCTTGATTGGTTGAACGATAGTTCAGTGGTACCAAATCTTGCAACAACGGAAGACTATTATACATACGTTGTTTCATAGTACTCTGCCTATTTTGTGCGTTAGTGCAGAGCATAAAGAACCGACTATGACACAGCCGCAATAAGCGGACAAGAACGAAAGTCGCATCCGACAGTATGCCGTGCTAATAGTTATTAAGAGAACTAACTGGGGATTACCTAAGTCGGAACGCTGGAATAAACAGCTATAAAGAAAGCTTTTGAATATCCGATATGGTAACGGAACTTCCGTAGTAGTCCGAGCAAGGGAAAGCCTTGTACATGGCGAAGGGAAGTAGTCTGTAACTTTAATACGAACAACGGAAAACGTGAGAGACGTATGAGAAATCCAGAGCAAGTATTAAACATTTTAGCTGGACACAGCAACGAGCCTGAGTATAAATACGAAAGGCTCTACCGTATTCTATTCAATGAACAGATGTTCTTTGCCGCCTACCAACGTATGTATGCAAAGCCGGGAAACATGACACCCGGCACTGATGGCAAAACAGAGGATGAAATGAGCATTGACAGGATAAACAAACTCATAGAGAGTATAAAGGATGAGACTTATAGTCCCAATCCTGCAAAGAGAATTTACATTCCGAAAAAGAATGGGAAGATGCGTCCGTTAGGAATACCGTCTTTTGAAGACAAATTGGTTCAAGAGGCAGTAAGAATGGTGCTTGAAGCCATATATGAGGGACACTTTGAGTGGACATCGCACGGCTTCAGACCAAACAGAAGCTGCCACACAGCACTGAAAAGTCTACAAAATAATTTCAACGGTGCAAAATGGTTCATCGAGGGAGATATAAAAGGCTTCTTTGACAACATAGACCATGATGTGCTGATAGAAATAATGAAAGGTAGAATAGCAGATGACAGATTTCTTCGTCTGATACGGAAATTCCTCAATGCAGGGTACATGGAAGAGTGGCAATTCAACAAGACTTATTCAGGGACACCGCAAGGTGGTATCATAAGCCCTATTTTGGCAAATATATACCTTGACAAGTTCGATAAGTACATGAATGAATATGCCAACAAATTCAATAAAGGGACAGTAAGAAGCCGCAACAAGGATATTTGCAAACTCAACAGCAGAGTACACTACCTAAAACGTAGGATAAATGAAGTAGAGGATGTAAACGTAAGAACAAGGATGGTAGAAGAACTGCACGAAAAGCAGAAGCGGATACTAACAATGCCAAGTGGCAACGATATGGACAGAAATTTTCGCAGACTGAGATATCTGCGCTACGCCGATGATTTTCTAATCGGGGTTATCGGAACGAAAAACGAATGTGAGACAATCAAAGCTGACATCACCAAGTTTAAGGCTGGAGATGTCACAGGAAAAGACTTTGATTACAAATGCACAAGACAGCGCAAAATTTTTGGGTTACGAAATATATGTCCGTAAAGACTATGCCACAAAGAGAAACAGTAACGGAACAGTGCGCAGATACTTCAACGGGAACGTGATATTGCACGTTTCAAGAGAAGTAATCAAGAATAAACTGCTCAGCCTCGAAGCCATGAAAGTTGTCACCAAACGCGGCAAGGAAACATGGGTGTCAAAAGGCAGGACTTATATGATTGACAATGAAGCGCACGAGATTGTATCTCAGTTTAATACCGAAATACGAGGGTTCTACAACTATTACTCAATAGCAAACAATGCATCGGCTTTGGGACGCTCTTTCGGCTGTATTATGAAGTTCTCCATGTACAAAACTCTTGCTCAAAAGCTGAATATGTCAGTGAGAAAAGTCATTGAAACATACCGCAAGGACAATCTCTTTGCCGTGCCTTTTGTAAACAAGGGAGGAGAAACCAAGTACAGGGTATTCTACAATGAGGGTTACGCCCGTAAAACGGATTGTGAAACAGCCCCAAGTGACAATCTGCCGTATATGTTCAAAACACCATCGTTAAGTTTGATAGAAAGGCTTACAACAAAAACGTGCGAACTATGTGGCAAGCACGGAGAAGTGGTAATGCACCATGTCCGCACTCTCAAAGAGTTAAAAGGTAAAAATGACTGGGAACGCAAAATGCTCTATATGCACAGAAAGACTTTGGTCGTATGTGCGGAGTGTAACGCAAAAATCCAGAGCTGTGATAAGTAAAATGATGTTACAGATGGAGAGCCGTATACATGGAGACGTGTAAGTACGGTTCGGGGGCAGATAAACGAAAACCTACCGCTGTAAAGCGGAAAGGCGTTGTTTACCGAGCCTACAAATAACCAAAGAGAAGCTCAATCAGGACATGGAGAACCTTGCCGCAAGATTGAACGGCGTCGAGGAATTTGCAGGTTGCACCATCTAAAAAGAAAAGCCATGAAACGTGACACAATCATCATCGAGGACAAGGCAGTCAGCGTAACCGGTAACGACGTGTGGATGACCGCCACCGAAATAGCCGGATTGTTCCATACGACCGTCCCGGCAGTGAACGCCGCCATCAGAGCCGTCCGCAAGTCGGACGTGCTGAACGACTACGAGGTGTGCCGCTACATGCAGCTTGAAAACGGGCTGCACGCGGACGTGTACGCCCTTGAAATCATCATCCCGGTCGCTTTCAGGGTGAATACCTACAACACCCACCTGTTCCGCACATGGCTGGTGGGAAAGGCACTCTCACAAGAGAAACGGCAGACATACGTGATGTTCATACAGAACGGAAAAGCCGGGTATTGCTGATTGCACATACCCCATAAGACAAGTAAACGGGTAGCACCACAAAAGGTGTCACCCGTTTACTTTTTCATGAAACCGCCTCACTCCAGCGGCTTGCGGTAGTTCGCTTCCAGTACCCCGCGCAGCCCCGTTTCCGGGTAAAGCACCTTCCCTCCCAAAAGTATGAAGGGCAACACGCGGTTGTTGCGGTATTCCTGCAAGGTGCGCCGGCTCACACGGAGCAGTTCCGACACCTCGCCGTCCGTCAGGTAACGTTCCCCGTCCAGCGGAGGACGGTAGCTTTCCAGAAATGCGGACAGCCATTTCGAGCCTTTGCGCATATCCTGCACCACAGAGGCTATCGGCTCGTCTTCCATCGTAAAAACATCGTTGTTCTCGTTCATCATAACTTCGGATTCAGTGGGTGAATAAATCAAATCATCTGCCGTGCGGATAGAGCGTGCCGACAAGCGGTATCAGCCGCTTCACCTCCTCTGGCTTGTAATAGAACCTGCGGTTTATCTGCGAGTAGCCGATAAGCCGCCTGTCACGCAGCGTCTGCAACGTGCGCGGGCTTATTCTCAACTGCCCGCAGACCTCCTCGCCCGTGAGCCATCTTTCCATGCGCCCCGTGTCGCTTTTGCGCCTCAGGGCGGCGACCTTCTCCGAGAGTGCGCCGAATGCCGCCACCATCATCTCGAAAGTCTTTTTCTCGATAGATACTATTTCCATATTCATGTCATTTAGAGTTTGCCGCAAAGGTAACGAAACGGCATACAAGACGTATCGTTTTCCGCTGAAAGGCTGCCTGTTGCGCCGTTTGACCGGGTTACGGAGCCATCTTCCGCAAAAATCTTACGTGAGTCACGTAGTGAGTTGTTAAAGCCCCTTTTGTTTATTGCCGAATTTTGTCGCAGAAACAAAAAGAAAGGACTGAACATGAAAGTGATAACAATGGAAAGTTCCGCCTACAAGGAGATGATGGCGCAGATTGCGAACATCGCAGGGTACATCCGCGAGGCAAGGGACGAGAAGAAACGGAAGCGGGAAACCGAAGACAAGCTGCTTGACACGGCACAGGCGGCGAAGATGCTCAACGTGAGCAAGCGCACCATGCAGCGTATGCGCACCGACCACCGTATCGAGTATGTGGTGGTACGCGGAAGCTGCCGCTACCGCCTTTCCGAGATACTGCGGCTATTGGAGGACAACACAGTAAGGAACGAGGAAGGGACAATAGACACCCTGTTCCACAACCACACGCTGCGCACGGGCGGCAAACCAAAAGGAAGGAGGACATAGGTCATGGAACTGCTCACACGAAACAACTTCGAGGGCTGGATGCAGAAGCTGATGGAACGGCTCGACCGTCAGGACGAACTGCTGCTGGCGATGAAGGCTGAGGGGAAACAGCCCACTATCACGGAAAGCATCCGCCTTTTCGACAATCAGGATTTGTGCATGTTGCTCCAGATAAGCAAACGCACCCTCCAACGCTACCGCAGCGTAGGCGCATTGCCCTACAAGACGCTGGGCAAGAAGACCTATTACAGCGAGGAGGACGTGCTGACATTCCTTTCCAACCATATCAAGGACTTCAAAAAGGAAGATATAGCCTTCTACAAGGCTCGTATCCATAATTTCTTTCATAAATAACCCATTAAAACATTTTTCAGATGGCAAAGAAAAAAGACGAAAAGGACGTGCTGGTAGTCCGTGACGAGAAGACAGGCGAGATCAGCGTGGTAGCCGGGCTGAACGCGGACGGCACACCCAAGCGCACCCCCGCAAAAGCGGAGAACGCGCAGAGTTTCCTGCAATTCGACCGACATGGCGACGTGCTGGACAACTTCTTCAAGAACTTCTTCCGGCAGTGCAAGGAACCCAGCCGCTTCGGTTTCTACCGCATTGCGGCAGACCAAGCTGAAAATCTCTTAGAGGTGATGAAGCAACTGCTGAAAGACCCCGAAGCGAACAAGGAGCTGCTCGCCCCTCACAAGGTGGACACCTCCGACTATGAGAAGAAGGTGCAGGAAGAGATGGCAGCACAACAGACAGAGAAACAAGAACCTCAAAAACAGGAGAACATGGAACAACGGAAAGAACAGCAACAGGACAAATCCGAACAGATGCAGGGCAAACGTGGCTACCAGCCCATCGACGAGAGTAAAATCAACTGGCAGGAGCTGGAGGACAGATGGGGCGTAAAGCGGGACAACCTTGAAAAGTCCGGCGACCTTACGAAGATGCTCAACTATGGCAAGTCCGACTTGGTAAAGGTCAAACCGACCTTCGGCGGCGAATCATTCGAGCTGGACGCCCGCCTCTCCTTCAAGAAGGACGGTGAGGGAAACATCAGCCTCGTGCCGCACTTCATCCGCAAGGAGCAGAAGCTGGATGAGTACAAGGAACACAAATTCTCCGACAATGACCGGAAGAACCTCCGCGAAACGGGCAATCTCGGTAGGGTCGTGGACATTGTGGACAGGGAAACGGGCGAGATCATCCCCTCCTACATCAGCATCGACCGCAAGACGAATGAAATCACGGACATTCCGGCAAGCAGGGTGCGCATCCCGGAGCGCATCGGCAAGACGGAAATCACCACGCAGGAGCGGGACATGCTCCGCGCCGGACTGCCCGTACGCGACAAGCTCATCGAGCGCAACGACGGCAGAAAGTTCGTCACCACCCTGCAAGTGAACGTGGAGCAGCGCGGCGTGGAGTTCGTGCCGGGAACCGGCAAGTCGCCCCGTACCGCACAGACACAGGAAACCAAAGGCGACACATCGAAAAGTCAGGCGCAGGGCGGGGAAAATGCCGCACAGACCAAGAAGGAGCAACGCCGCAACACGTGGACGAACGAGGACGGCAGCATCCGCCCCATCAGCAAATGGAGCGGCGTGAGCTTCACCGACCAGCAGAAAGCCGACTATGTGGCGGGTAAAGCCGTGAAGCTGGAGAACGTGACCGACAAGCAGGGCTTCCATGCCACGATGTATATCAAGTTCAACCCGGAGAAGGGACGCCCGTACCGCTACGACACGAACCCTGACAATGCACAGCAGGTTGCTCCGTCCAACGAGAGCCGCACGCAGGTGGCGGTGAACAACGATGGCAAGACCAACGAGGCTACAAAGAATCTGAGAGAGCCGTTGCAGAAAGGTCAGACCAACCCGAAGGACGCCCGCCAGCAACAGCAGCAGGAGAAGCCGCAGAAGAAAACGGGCAAGGGCATGAAAATGTAATCCCGTGTCCGCCACTGAATCCAAAATAAAATCCAAAGTATCAACAAAAAAGAAGAAGACATGAAGACAATCATTGCAGAAAAGCCCTCCGTGGCACGTGAAATCGCCCGCATCGTGGGCGCGACAAAGAGAGAGGAAGGATATTTCGAGGGAGGCGGTTATGCCGTGACATGGGCATTCGGACACCTCGTTCAGCTTGCCATGCCCGACGGCTACGGCGTGCGCGGATTTGTCCGTGACAACCTCCCGATTATTCCCGACACATTCACGCTCGTCCCCCGTCAGGTCAGGACGGAGAAAGGTTACAAGCCCGACAGCGGCGTGGTGTCGCAGATAAAAGTCATCAAAAGACTGTTCGACACAAGCGAACATATCATCGTGGCGACCGATGCCGGACGCGAGGGAGAGCTTATCTTCCGCTACCTCTACCACTATACGGGTTGCACCACTCCTTTCGTGCGCCTGTGGATCAGCTCTCTCACCGACAAAGCTATCCGCGAGGGACTGCGGAAACTCGAAGACGGCAGCAAATACGACAACCTCTACCTCGCCGCCAAAGCGCGGAGCGAATCCGACTGGCTCGTGGGCATCAACGGCACACAGGCGTTATCCATCGCCGCCGGACACGGCACGTATTCCGTGGGGCGGGTGCAGACACCAACGTTGGCTATGGTATGTGAACGCTACTGGGAGAACCGCCGCTTTACGTCCGAAGCATTCTGGCAGCTCCATATCGCAACGGACGGTTGCGACGGCGAAGTCGTGAAATTCTCATCCTCCGAGAAATGGAAAGAGAAAGAACCGGCGATGGAACTATATAATAAGGTAAAGGCGGCAGGTTGCGCCACTGTCACGAAAGCCGAGCGCAAGGAGAAGACGGAGGAAACTCCCTTGCTCTACGACCTGACCACGCTCCAGAAAGAAGCCAACGCCAAGCACGGCTTCACGGCGGAACAGACGCTTGAAATCGCGCAGAAACTCTACGAAAAGAAGTTGATAACCTATCCGAGAACGGGAAGCCGCTACATCCCCGAAGACGTGTTTGCCGAAATTCCCAAACTGCTCGCTTTCATCGGCACACAGCCCGAATGGAAAGACAAGGTGCGGGCAAAAGCCGCCCCGACACGCCGCAGCGTGGACGACGGCAAGGTGACAGACCACCATGCCCTGCTCGTCACGGGTGAGAAACCGCTCTTCCTCTCCAAAGAGGACAATACCATCTATCAGATGATTGCCGGGCGCATGGTCGAGGCATTCTCTGAGAAATGCGTCAAGGATGTGACCACTGTCACGGCGGAATGTGCCGGAGTGGAGTTTACCGTAAAAGGCAGCGTCGTGAAGCAAACCGGATGGCGTGCCGTCTATGGCGAGGAAAAAGAGGAAATTACCATCCCCGGCTGGCAGGAAGGCGACACGCTGACACCGAAAGGCTCGTCCATTACCGAAGGAAAGACCAAACCCAAGCCGCTGCATACCGAAGCCACCCTGCTCTCGGCAATGGAAACGGCGGGCAAGGAAATTGAGGACGACGCACTGCGGCAGGCGATGAAGGACTGTGGCATCGGTACTCCCGCCACACGCGCCTCCATCATCGAAACGCTTTTCAAGCGCGGTTACATGGAACGCTGCAAGAAGTCGCTTGTTCCCACCGAAAAAGGACTTGCCCTCAATTCCGTCGTCAAGACGATGCGCATCGCCGATGTTGCCATGACGGGCGAATGGGAAAAGGAGCTGGCGCGTATCGAGCGCGGGGAACTGTCCGACGACACCTTCCGCAAGGAGATAGAGGCGTACACACGTGAGATAACCTCCGAACTGATCTCGTGCGACAAGCTCTTCGGCAGCCGTGACTCCGGCTGCGCGTGTCCCAAGTGTGGCACGGGCAGGATGCGGTTCTACGGCAAGGTGGTACGCTGCGACAACACGGAGTGCGGACTGCCCGTGTTCCGGCTGAAAGCGGGACGCACCCTGTCCGACGATGAAATCAAAGACCTGCTCACCGAAGGGCATACCAAGCTGCTCAAAGGGTTCAAGAGCAAACAGGGCAAGAGTTTCGATGCTGTTGTCGCCTTTGACGGGGAATATAACACGACTTTTGTGTTCCCGGAGGCTAAAAAGGACAAGAAATTTTCAGGACGGAAGAAATAGTATTAACTTTGCCACTTGTTCAGAGTAATGAATTGTTCTTCGATACCGGATTACACTCATACTTTGGATTTAGTGGTGGCACTCGGAGGGATACCGAGTGCCTTTTTCTTCCTTTTTCCAACCGATTATCCCGTTAATTATCAATCCGCTAAATCCAAAGTAATGAACAACAAGAAGAAAAACGAGGGTCAGACCGACTTTTCCTATTACGGTCTGTACCTGCTGGACTATCTCCGCACGAACAAGTTTGAACAGGCTGACGACACCGCTTTCATACGGGAACGGGCCGACCGTGCCGCCGAAACGTATGAGAGGGCACGGCTTGAAGGCTATCCCGCCGATGGTGCGCAGGAACTGGCGATGGACACGCTGCTGCGCGGGCTGCATTATTCCCGTTACGCCATCCTCCGCGAAGTCGTGGAAAACGAGTTTGCCGATGAAGTGCCGGAAGAGAAGCGTGAAGCCTTTGTCCTGAAACTGCTGCCGCTTGTCGGCAACGTGTTCTCCGTCTATGACCTCTCGGATGACAATTTCGCCCTGTCTTCCGATTACGACCTGCTCTACACGGAGCTGACGGGAGCAACCGTCCTTTACTTAGACGAATATGGCGTTTAACCGCAAACAGAAACTGCGGGACAACATCGAGGCGATACGGACGGCATTCATCCTTGACAGGGAAAATAGGACAGCGACAACCGAAGAGCGTGCCATACTTCAAAGGTACTGCGGTTTCGGCGGTCTGAAATGTATCCTCAACCCTGCAAAGGAACTGACGGATGCCGTCCGGTGGGCGAAATCCGACCTCGAACTGTTCGCCCCGACGGTGGAGCTGCACAGGCTTATCCGTGAGAACAGCAAGGACGAAACAGAGTACAAGCGGTTTGTGGATTCGCTGAAAGCGTCCGTGCTGACCGCTTTCTACACCCCCAAAGAGATAACCGACACCATCGCGGACGTGCTGGCAGATTACAGCGTCCGCCCCGCCCGTATGCTCGAACCGTCGGCAGGTGTCGGCGTGTTCGTGGATTCCATGCTGCGGCACAGCCCCAATGCGGATGTGATGGCTTTCGAGAAGGATCTGCTCACGGGTACAATCTTGAGGCATCTCTATCCCGACCAGAAAATGCGCACCTGCGGTTTTGAGAAAATCGAAAGACCGTTCAACAATTATTTCGACTTGGCGGTGTCCAACATTCCGTTCGGTGACATTGCCGTGTTCGACGCGGAGTTTCAGCGGAGCGACTCTTTCGGCAGACGCTCCGCCCAGAAAACCATCCACAACTATTTCTTTCTCAAAGGACTGGATGCCGTGCGTGACGGCGGTATCGTGGCGTTCATCACCTCGCAAGGGGTATTGAATAGCACCAAGACCTCCGTGCGTAACGAGCTGTTCAGTCAGGCCAATCTGGTATCCGCGATACGCCTGCCCAACAACCTGTTCACGGACAACGCGGGCACGGAGGTGGGCAGTGACCTGATTGTCCTGCAAAAGAACCTCAGCAAGAAGGAAATGTCGCAGGACGAGCGGCTGATGACCGTGATACAGACGGACACGAAAACCGCCCTGACCGACAACGCCTATTTCATCCACCACCCGGAACGCATCGTGCATACGATGGCGAAACTTGACACAGACCCCTACGGGAAGCCCGCTATGGTTTATCTGCACGAGGGCAAGGCAGCAGGCATCGCCGGGGATTTGCGCCGTATGCTCGACGAGGATTTCCATTACAGGCTTGCCATGCGCTTGTATTCGGGTTCAATCCGGCAGGCAGGAACGGAAGAAAAAGTTGCCGTTCAAAATAAAGTAGAGCGTCCTGCCATAAAATTGGAAACAGTATCCTCGGCGCAGACGGTGGAAACTCCGACAGAAAAGCCGCAACCCGCAGATGAAAAGCCGGAGATAGAACCGCGCCCGCAATATTCCGCAGGCGTGCAGCTCACCCTGCTTGACCTCTGGGGGATGACGGAAGAGGTCAGCCAACCGAAAACCTCCAAAAAGAAAAAGACGGTGAAAAAGGCAGTTACGGCAAAGTCCACTCCGCCCAAACCGAAAGTCACGGTTACACCGACAGCTCCAACTGCAAAACCCGCAATGGAGAATAAGGAGGTGAAAGCGGAGAACACCGCCAAGCCTGCCGACCCGGACGACATCTATGCCACACTGGACTGGGATACCAATCCTCCCATCAACGGTTTCTATGAAATGATGATGGGTTTGACGCCGGAGCGTAGGAAAGAACTTCGGGAACTGGCAAGGCAGCATAAAGAGAAACAAGTGGCGGAAAAGACGGAAGTGAAAGCCGTGCCGGAAACTTCCCGTGAGCAGCCACGACAGGAGGAAACACAGCCGGAGGCAGTCGCCGCACCTGCCGTTACAGATACCCCATCGGAAGCGGTGGGGACTTTCCTTTTCCCCGACATCGAAGCGGAAAAGCCGAAGGAGGAAGTCGTGGACCTTTCTCCGCGTGCCTACCACCGCACGCCGGAGATGCACCTGCGCGAAGGGTCGCTGGTGGCTGACCGGGGGCGTCATAACATCGGCTACCTGAAAGACATCACGCCATACGGGGCGACATTCCAGCCGCTCGACCTGAAAGGATACCAGAAGGAAAAGGCGTTGTTGTATGTGTCGCTGCGTGACGCCTACGAGCGTCTGTACCGTTATGAATCGCTCCGGCGCGAGGCAAATGTTCCGTGGCGAGAGCATCTGAATACCTGTTACGATGAGTTTGTCATGCGCTACGGCAACCTCAACGCCAAGCAGAACGTGAAGTTAGTGATGATGGATGCGGGCGGGCGCGACATCCTTTCGCTGGAACGGATGGAAAACGGAAAGTTCGTCAAGGCGGACATCTTCGAGCATCCTGTTTCCTTCGCGGTGGAGAGCCATGCCAACGTAGGCTCTCCCGAAGAAGCCCTGTCTGCGTCGCTCAACAAATATGGTACGGTCAATCTCGACTATATGCGGGAGATAACCGACAGCACGGCGGAGGATTTGCTCACTGCCCTGCAAGGGCGCATCTACTACAATCCGCTCGTGACCGGTTACGAAATCAAAGACCGTTTCATCGCCGGAAATGTCATAGAGAAAGCGGAACGCATAGAGGCATGGATGGGTGACAATCCCGAAAATGAGCGTATGCCGGAGGTGAAGCAGGCGTTGGAGGCTCTGAAAGATGCCGAGCCGCAGCGCATCGCCTTCGAGGATCTGGACTTCAATTTCGGGGAACGCTGGATTCCGACGGGTGTCTATGCCGCCTACATGAGCCGGCTGTTCGACACGGAGGTGAAAATCGCCTATTCCGCAAGCATGGACGAGTTTTCGGTGGTGTGCGGCTACCGCACCATGAAAATCACGGACGAGTTTCTGGTGAAGGGGTATTACCGGAACTATGACGGTATGCACCTCCTAAAACACGCCCTGCACAACACCTGCCCTGACATGATGAAGTCCATCGGCAAGGACGAGCATGGCAACGACATCAAGATGCGCGACAGCGAGGGAATACAACTCGCCAACGCCAAGATTGACGAGATACGAAACGGCTTCTCCGAATGGCTCGAAGAGCAGTCGCCGCAGTTCAAGGAGCGGCTTGTGACGATGTATAACCGCAAGTTCAACTGTTTCGTGCGCCCGCGCTACGACGGCTCCCATCAGACCTTTCCCGACCTCAACCTGAAAGGGCTGGCAAGCCGGGGTATCAAGAGCGTCTATCCCTCACAGATGGATTGCGTCTGGATGTTGAAACAGAACGGCGGCGGAATTTGCGACCACGAGGTGGGAACCGGTAAGACGCTGATAATGTGCATCGCCGCGCATGAGATGAAGCGTCTGAATTTGGCACACAAGCCGATGATTATCGGGCTGAAAGCCAACGTTGCGGAGATTGCAGCCACCTATCAGGCGGCATATCCCAACGCACGTATTCTGTACGCTTCGGAGAAGGACTTTTCGACCGCCAACCGTGTGCGCTTCTTCAATAATATAAAGAACAACGACTACGATTGCGTCATCATGTCGCACGACCAGTTCGGCAAGATACCGCAGTCGCCGGAATTGCAGCAGCGCATCCTGCAAGCAGAGCTTGACACGGTGGAGGAAAACCTCGAAGTGCTACGGCAGCAGGGAAAGAACGTGTCGCGGGCGATGCTGAAAGGATTGGAGAAGCGCAAGCACAACCTTGAAGCGAAGCTGGAGAAGGTGGAACACGCCATAAAGTCACGCACGGACGACGTGGTGGATTTCAAGCAGATGGGCATCGACCACATCTTCATAGATGAGAGCCACCAGTTCAAGAATCTGACTTTCAACACGCGCCACGACCGTGTGGCGGGATTGGGAAACAGCGAGGGAAGCCAGAAGGCACTTAACATGCTCTTTGCCATACGCACCATACAGGAGCGCACAGGAAAAGACTTGGGTGCGACCTTCCTCTCCGGCACGACTATCAGCAACTCACTGACTGAATTGTACCTGCTGTTCAAGTACCTGCGCCCGAAGGAGCTGGAACGGCAGGACATAAGGTGTTTCGACGCTTGGGCGGCGATATTTGCCAAGAAGACGACGGATTTTGAATTTAACGTGACGAACAATGTGGTCCAGAAGGAGCGTTTCCGCTACTTCATCAAAGTGCCGGAGCTTGCCGCCTTCTATAATGAAATCACGGACTACCGCACGGCGGAGGATGTGGGCGTTGACCGTCCTGCCAAGAACGAGATACTGCACCATATACCGCCCACGCCGGAACAGGAGGACTTCATACAGAAACTGATGCAGTTCGCCAAGACGGGCGATGCCACCTTGTTGGGCAGGCTGCCGCTTTCGGAAACGGAAGAAAAGGCGAAGATGCTCATCGCCACGGACTATGCCCGGAAAATGGCACTCGACATGCGCATGATAGACCCGAATTACGAAGATCATCCCGACAACAAAGCGAGTCACTGTGCCAAGATGATCGCGGAGTATTATCAAAAATACGACGCCCAGAAAGGCACGCAGTTCGTTTTCTCTGATTTGGGGACATACCAGCCGGGCGACGGGTGGAACGTCTATTCGGAAATCAAGCGCAAACTGACGGAGGACTACGGTATACCGCCAAGCGAGGTGCGCTTCATTCAGGAGTGCAAGACCGACAAGGCGCGGAAGGCGGTGATAGACGCCATGAACGCCGGGACGGTGCGTGTGCTGTTCGGCTCTACCTCTATGCTCGGAACGGGTGTGAACGCCCAGAAACGGTGTGTGGCTATCCATCATCTCGATACGCCGTGGCGACCGTCCGACTTGCAACAGCGTGACGGACGCGGAGTTAGGGCAGGTAATGAGATTGCCAAACATTTCGCCGGGAACAACGTGGATGTAATCATCTACGCGGTGGAGAAGTCACTGGACAGCTACAAGTTCAACCTCCTGCACTGCAAGCAGACTTTCATAAGCCAGCTCAAAAGCGGTGCGATGGGTGCGCGTACCATCGACGAGGGGGCAATGGACGAAAAATCGGGCATGAATTTCTCGGAATACATGGCGTTGCTCTCCGGCAATACCGACCTGTTGGACAAGGCGAAACTGGAAAAGCGGATCGCATCGCTCGAAGGGGAACGCAAGTCGTTCAACAAGGGCAAGCGTGATTCGGAGTTCAAGCTGGAGTCAAAGACCGGCGAGTTGCGCAACAACACGGCTTTCATAGATGCCATGACGGAGGACTGGAACCGCTTCCTGTCGGTGGTGCAGACCGACAAGGAGGGCAACCGCCTTAATATAATAAAGGTGGACGGAGTGGATTCCGCCGATGAGAAGGTCATCGGAAAGCGTTTGCAGGAGATAGCCAAGAATGCCACGACCGGAGGGTTGTACACGCAGGTCGGTGAACTTTACGGTTTTCCGATAAAGGTGGTGAGCGAAAGGATACTCAAAGAGGGATTGGAGTTCACCGACAACCGCTTCGTGGTCGAGGGGAACTACAAGTACACCTACAACAACGGGCATCTGGCGATGGCTGACCCGTTGGCCGCCGCCCGCAACTTCCTCAACGCGATGGAGAGGATACCCTCCATCATCGACCAGTACAAGGCGAAGAACGAGGTGCTGGAGATGGAGATACCGCAGTTACAGGAGATAGCGGGTAAGGTGTGGAAGAAGGAGGACGAGCTGAAGCAGTTGAAGTCCGAACTTGCCGCCCTTGACCGAAAAATTCAGCTGGAGCTTGCGCCACCCACGCCCGAAGTCGCAGAAAAGGAGAATGAAGGGCAACAGCTCAAGCCGGAAGCGGAAGATGTGAGGAACAGGCAGGCGCAATATCCCGAAAATGCACCGCCGCAGATACGCAGTCCGGCGGATAGTATCGTTGCCAACCATGTCATAATCGGGCGTCCGGGACTGTATGCCAAGGAGGAAACCCGGTCCAAAGGATTGAAAATATAACCTAAGGAATTTTATCTGAAGTATTAATAAGGGCTATCCCAAAAGGTCTAAAAGTAAATTTTATCCTTTCTGCAAGTATCTATAGGATGGCAACTGCATTTTTTTCTTTTTGGGCAGCCCTTATTAAAATTTATTCTTATTTTAGGTTATATACATTCATGTCCATTTATGTAAAAAATTCCTGCTGACCTTGTTTATGTCTTGTCAGTCACCATTTGCAAAACCATATTTGACCCTCAAAGAGGCTGAATTTGATAAGTAACTTGCTACATACTCATAATAAGGAGCTAAATAGAACACGAATGGGAAATACACAAATGCTAAACTAAAGAAGATATTGGCCAAAATAAACGCTATACCGAGAGAGAAACTTGATTTTTCAACTTCCTAAAACGGTGTTGTTCAAACATTTCTACTTATTTGTACTTGCCAGTTGAACCTACGCTTCCCTAATAAAATGTCTATGGTAAAAAGTTAAAAAATCCTCCCACTTTTGTTAGATATATTTTTTTGTGTAATTTTGTAATCGTTATGCGGCAGTAATAATATACATATTAATACGAGTTAGTAATCCTGTAGTTCTCATATGCTACGAGGAGGTATTAAAAGGTGCGTTTCGACAATGCATCTACTGTAGTATATTATTGCTTAATCCAAATGAATATTATAAATTTAGGAATTCTTGCTCACATTGATGCAGGAAAAACTTCCGTAACCGAGAATCTGCTGTTTGCCAGTGGAGCAACGGAAAAGTGCGGCCGTGTGGATAATGGTGACACCATAACGGACTCTATGGATATAGAGAAACGTAGAGGAATTACTGTCCGGGCTTCTACGACATCTATTATCTGGAATGGAGTGAAATGCAATATCATTGACACTCCGGGACACATGGATTTTATTGCGGAAGTGGAGCGGACATTCAAAATGCTTGATGGAGCAGTCCTCATCTTATCCGCAAAGGAAGGCATACAAGCGCAGACAAAGTTGCTGTTCAGTACTTTACAAAAGCTGCAAATCCCGACAATTATATTTATCAATAAGATTGACCGTGCCGGTGTGAATTTGGAGCGTTTGTATATGGATATAAAAACAAATCTGTCGCAAGATGTCCTGTTTATGCAAACTGTTGTCGATGGATCGGTTTATCCGGTTTGCTCCCAAACATATATAAAGGAAGAATACAAAGAATTTGTATGCAACCATGACGACGATATATTAGAACGATATTTGGCGGATAGCGAAATTTCACCGGCTGATTATTGGAATACGATAATCGCTCTTGTGGCAAAAGCCAAAGTCTATCCGGTGCTACATGGATCAGCAATGTTCAATATCGGTATCAATGAGTTGTTGGACGCCATTTCTTCTTTTATACTTCCTCCGGCATCAGTCTCAAACAGACTTTCAGCTTATCTCTATAAGATAGAGCATGACCCCAAAGGGCATAAAAGAAGTTTTCTTAAAATAATTGACGGAAGTCTGAGACTTCGAGACGTTGTAAGAATCAACGATTCGGAAAAATTCATCAAGATTAAAAATCTAAAGACTATTTATCAGGGCAGAGAGATAAATGTTGATGAAGTGGGTGCCAATGATATCGCGATTGTAGAAGATATAGAAGATTTTCGAATCGGAGATTATTTAGGTGCTAAACCTTGTTTGATTCAAGGATTATCTCATCAGCATCCCGCTCTCAAATCCTCCGTCCGGCCAAATAAGCCCGAAGAGAGAAGCAAGGTGATATCCGCTCTGAATACATTGTGGATTGAAGACCCGTCTTTGTCCTTTTCCATAAACTCATATAGTGATGAATTGGAAATCTCGTTATATGGTTTGACCCAAAAGGAAATCATACAGACATTGCTGGAAGAACGATTTTCCGTAAAGGTCCATTTTGATGAGATCAAGACTATCTACAAAGAACGACCTATAAAAAAGGTCAATAAGATTATTCAGATCGAAGTACCACCCAACCCTTACTGGGCCACAATAGGGCTGACTCTTGAACCCTTACCGTTAGGGGCAGGGTTGCAAATCGAAAGTGACATCTCCTATGGTTATCTGAACCATTCTTTTCAAAATGCCGTTTTTGAAGGGATTCGTATGTCTTGCCAATCTGGTTTACATGGATGGGAAGTGACAGATCTGAAAGTAACTTTTACTCAAGCCGAGTATTATAGCCCGGTAAGTACACCTGCTGATTTCAGACAGCTGACCCCTTATGTCTTCAGGCTGGCCTTGCAACAGTCAGGTGTGGACATTCTCGAACCGATGCTCTGTTTTGAGTTGCAGATACCCCAAGTAGCGAGTTCCAAAGCTATTACAGATTTGCAAAAACTGATGTCTGAGATTGAAGACATCAGTTGTAATAATGAGTGGTGTCATATTAAAGGGAAAGTTCCATTAAATACAAGTAAAGACTACGCCTCAGAAGTAAGTTCATACACTAAGGGCTTAGGCGTTTTTATGGTCAAGCCATGCGGGTATCAAATAACAAAAGGCGATTATTCTGATAATATCCGCATGAACGAAAAAGATAAACTTTTATTCATGTTCCAAAAATCAATGTCATCAAAATAATGGAGCGGTCAGGAAATTTCTATAAGGCAATACAGTTGGGATATATACTTATCTCCATTCTTATCGGATGTATGGCATATAATAGCCTCTATGAATGGCAGGAGATAGAAGCATTAGAACTTGGCAATAAAAAAATAGACGAGCTCCGAAAAGAAATAAACAATATCAATATTCAAATGATAAAATTTTCTCTATTGGGTGAAACAATACTGGAATGGAACGATAAAGATATCGAGCATTACCATGCACGGCGTATGGCAATGGACAGTATGCTCTGCCGTTTCAAGGCCACCTATCCAGCAGAGCGCATCGATAGTGTGCGCAGTCTTTTAGAGGATAAGGAACGACAGATGTTCCAGATAGTCCGGTTAATGGATGAACAACAATCTATTAACAAGAAGATAGCCAATCAAATTCCGGTTATTGTACAGAAAAGTGTGCAGGAACAGTCCAAAAAGCCAAAACGAAAAGGTTTCTTAGGCATATTCGGCAAAAAAAAGGAAGTAACTCCAGCAGTATCAACCACTATCCTTCATTCGGTCAATAGAAACGTAATCAGCGAACAGAAAGTGCAGGATCGCCAATTGTCGGAACAAGCCGACAGCCTTGCAGCTCGTAATGCAGAACTTAACAGACAACTGCAAGAATTGATTTGCCAAATAGAAGAAAAGGTACAAACCGAACTGCAAAGCCGGGAAAACGAAATAGTTGCCATGCGTGAAAAGTCATTTATGCAAGTAGGCGGTTTAATGGGATTCGTTCTTCTATTGTTGTTAATTTCCTACATCATCATACATCGTGATGCAAAAAGCATTAAACAATACAAGCACAAGACAACTGATTTGATAAGGCAACTGGAACAATCCGTACAACGGAACGAGGCACTGATAACGTCAAGGAAGAAGGCGGTACATACTATCACCCATGAACTGCGCACACCGCTGACAGCAATAACAGGCTATGCCGGACTGATACGGAAAGAACAGTGTGAGGATAAGTCCGGGCAGTATATCCAAAACATACTGCAATCCTCCGACCGTATGCGGGATATGCTTAACACTTTGCTTGACTTCTTCCGCCTGGACAACGGCAAGGAACAGCCCCGTCTGTCACCCTGCCGGATTTCAGCAATCACGCACACACTTGAAACGGAGTTCATGCCTGTTGCCGTGAACAAAGGGCTGTCCTTGTCCGTGAAGACTGGACACGATGCCATTGTATTGACCGACAAAGAGCGAATAATACAAATCGGGAATAACCTGCTGTCAAACGCTGTCAAGTTCACAGAAGAAGGCGGTGTTTCTTTGATTACTGAATATGATAATGGAGTTCTGACACTGGTCGTTGAAGATACAGGTACAGGCATGACAGAAGAGGAACAGAAACAAGCGTTCGGTGCGTTTGAACGTCTATCAAATGCCGCCGCAAAGGAGGGTTTCGGGCTTGGGCTTGCCATAATGCGTAATATTGTGTCGATGCTTGGCGGAACAATCCGTTTAGACAGCAAGAAAGGGAAAGGCAGTCGTTTCACAGTTGAAATTTCTATGCAGGAAGCTGAAGAACAGCTTGGATATACAAGCAATACACCTGTTTATCATAACAATAAATTCCATGATGTTGTCGCCATTGACAATGATGAGGTATTACTTCTGATGCTGAAAGAGATGTATTCCCAAGAAGGAATACACTGCGACACTTGCACCGATGCTGCGGCACTGATGGAAATGATACGCCAGAAAGAATACAGCCTGTTGCTGACAGACTTGAATATGCCCGATATAAACGGTTTCGAATTGCTGGAACTGTTGCGTTCGTCCAACGTGGGCAATTCACCAACAATCCCGGTGGTTGTGGCAACCGCTTCGGGCAGTTGTAACAAAGGGGAACTATTGGCAAAAGGCTTTGCCGGATGCCTGTTCAAACCGTTCTCCATATCGGAACTGATGGAGGTTTCCGACAGGTGTGCCATAAAAGCGACACCGGACGGGAAACCGGACTTTTCCGCCTTATTGTCCTATGGCAATGAAGCCGTCATGCTGGAAAAGTTGATAACTGAAACAGAAAAGGAAATGCAGGCGGTACGGGATGCAGCAAAAGAAAAAGACCTGCAAAAGCTGGATTCCCTGATCCACCACCTGCGCAGTTCGTGGGAGGTGCTCCGTGCCGACCAACCGCTGAATGTACTTTACGGATTGCTTCGTGGCGATGCTCTCCCGGATGGTGAAGCGTTAAGCCATGCCGTGACTGCCGTGCTGGATAAGGGAGTGGAAATAATACGGTTGGCAGAAGAGGAAAGGAGAAAATACGAAGATGAATAAGACAAAAATAATTGTGGTGGAAGACAACATCGTGTATTGCGAATATGTCTGCAATATGCTGTCACGGGAGGGCTACCGCAATATGAAGGCTTACCACCTCTCAACCGCGAAGAAACATCTGCAACAGGCAACAGATAATGATATCGTGGTTGCCGACCTGCGTCTGCCTGACGGCAGTGGCATAGACCTTTTGTGCTGGATGCGAAAGGAGGGAAAGATGCAGCCCTTCATCATTATGACCGACTACGCCGAAGTTAATACCGCCGTGGAAAGCATGAAACTCGGCTCGATAGACTATATTCCCAAACAGCTTGTGGAGGATAAACTTGTCCCCCTGATCCGTTCCATACTGAAAGAACGTCAGGCAGGACAACGCCGTATGCCTATATTCGCCCGTGAAGGTTCCGCCTTTCAGAAAATCATGCACCGCATAAGGCTGGTAGCCGCCACCGATATGAGCGTGATGATATTTGGTGAGAACGGCACGGGCAAGGAGCATATTGCCCACCTGTTGCATGACAAGAGCAAACGTGCAGGCAAGCCATTTGTGGCGGTGGACTGCGGTTCACTCTCCAAAGAGCTTGCACCGTCGGCTTTCTTCGGACACGTCAAAGGTGCATTTACAGGTGCGGACAATGCCAAGAAAGGATATTTCCATGAGGCGGAAGGCGGCACGTTGTTTCTGGACGAGGTAGGAAACCTCGCGTTGGAAACCCAACAGATGTTGCTCCGTGCCATACAGGAGAGGCGGTATCGCCCGGTCGGAGACAAGGCAGACCGGAATTTCAATGTCCGCATCATCGCTGCTACCAATGAAGATTTGGAGGTATCGGTGAATGAAAAGCGTTTTCGGCAGGATCTTCTGTACCGCCTGCACGACTTCGGGATAACCGTTCCTCCGTTGCGTGACTGTCAAGAAGACATTATGCCGCTGGCAGAGTTCTTCCGTGATATGGCAAACAGAGAGCTGGAGTGTAGCGTGAGCGGGTTCAGTTCCGAAGCACGTAAAGCGTTGCTGACACACGCATGGCCGGGCAACGTGCGGGAACTTCGGCAGAAAGTTATGGGTGCTGTATTGCAGGCGCAGGAAGGTGTTGTCATGAAAGAGCATCTGGAACTTGCCGTGACGAAACCGACCTCTACTGTCAGCTTCGCCTTGCGCAATGACGCGGAGGATAAGGAGCGGATATTGCGTGCGTTGAAACAGGCAAACGGCAACCGGAGTGTCGCCGCAGAACTGCTCGGCATAGGCAGGACAACACTATACAGCAAACTTGAAGAGTATGGACTTAAATATAAATTCAAGCAATCATAGCCCGTAATTCACTGAATTTGGCTATCTTTGCATAACATTTGAGAAAAACGGCGATTGGCAGGAGCTTTTCGCCGCCAACATATAGGATAAGACCGCAAGGCGTTTCAAGCGAAAATCTGGTAAATTGGAACTACGGAGACGATTGCGTGATGCTTATGCTATGCTTACGCATAGCGTGCATTCACGTACTCTCCGTAAAGGCTTTACCAGAGCCATCGCTTGAAGGTAGTGTGAATTGCACGCTACTTTTTTACCCTTGCCTAACGAAAGGAAACGATTATGGGTAAAGTTCAGATTCTCGCCGTACTGACGATGGACGGATGTCTTTCTTCAGAGTTATATGATAAAGCACATCAGGATTTGTGCCTTGACCGTTGCGGTCTTGATGAAATCAGGAAGAAAGCCTTTTACCGTGTGACACCGGACTATTCCATTTCAATGCTGCACGAATGGAGAAAAGACTGCACAAACATCCGTTACCTCGCGGAAGCCACACCGGACACGGCAGACTATATAAACGGACTGCTGCGGATGCACGCTGTGGATGAAATCATACTATACACCGTTCCTTTCATATCCGGAAGCGGACGACATTTTTTTAAGTCGGCTCTGCCAGAGCAACACTGGACGCTTTCCTCTTTGAAAAGCTATCCCAACGGTGTATGTCGCATTATCTATATCCTTGATAAAAAAGCAAGATAGCCAAAATGTGCGGCAAGCATACATTTCTATTTTCAGGAATAGAATAAATGTTCCGATTACAAACAATTTAAGTCGGAGATAATTTGTCCTTGTGAAAAAATACTGAATTTTATACCTCTGAAATCCAGCACTTTGTAAAATTGAGTGTTGGATTTTTTATTTTCTGCCGCGTTTTTTGCCAATTATATTCATGTGCGCACGCAGAAAACAAAGTGTAATTTTCAAAATTGACAGAACCATGAATTATTTCTTGCTGGCGGAAACCGACTTTTTCCGCCTGATAAACGAAGCCGGCGACTGCAATATGGAAACGGCATACACGGCTTTCGCCACCCAAGTGATCGAACTGTGCAACGGCGGCATGGACATGAACCTTACCGTCATCGCGCTTGCCTACATCGAAATCGAGTTGCAGCACCATCCCGTACGTAATCTGTCAGAAGAAAAAAGAGAGATTGCCGCCTACGTCAGCAAGGCTCTGTCTTTCGTAAGAAAGATGCAGAAATTCCTTGCCACGCCCCAAGTGCCACCACTAATATCCGCCAACAACGCAACAGAAACCACCGCCAGCCTTCTTCAATGGACGGGCAATGCCATCGACCTCGTGGAACTTATCTACGGCATAGACGTGATGGGCTGCATCAACAACGGCAATATGCCGCTCAAACAGCTCGCCCCACTTCTCTATAAGATATTCGGGGTTGATTCTAAAGACTGCTACCGCTTCTACACTGATATCAAACGCCGGAAGAACGAAAGCCGCACCTATTTCATTGACAGGATGCAGGAAAAACTGAACGAGAGAATGTTGCGTGATGAGGAGTTGGAGCGGATGAGAAAATAAAAAAATATCCATTACATATGAGAAGACAGGAATACTCGTATCCTGTCTTTTTATTTTCATTTAATTATATATTAATTAGCACAATATATGTGAGTTTTTCATTCCTATAAGGACAAATTTCAGAAACGTATGTCTGGTAAATTATTGAGTCATCATAGTATGAACATATATCATTACTAAAAACAATGAAACAACTTCCATAAGATTGTGGTTGTAAAAATCGCCATTTAATAGCCCGTTTTTTTTGTAAAATTCGCCAATTAAAAAAATATGATTATCTTTGCATTATATTTTATAAGGTATGGAAACAGTAAATAGAATACTTCAAGAGAAGATTACAGCACGAATCGCGCCCAATAAAGCAGTACTGATTTTTGGTGCTCGCCGTGTTGGTAAAACGGTAATGATGCGTAAAATTGTGGACAACTATTCAGGTAGGACGATGATGCTCAACGGCGAAGACTACGACACATTAGCACTATTGGAGAATCGCTCAATAGCCAATTATCGGCATTTATTGGATGGTATTGATTTGCTGGCTATTGATGAGGCACAGAACATACCACAAATCGGTAGTATTCTGAAGTTGATAGTTGATGAAATACCGGGAATAAGTGTCTTGGCAAGTGGTTCTTCGTCATTCGATTTGCTGAATAAGACTGGTGAACCGTTGGTCGGCCGCAGTACGCAATTTCTCCTTACACCATTCTCGCAACGGGAAATCGCACAGACGGAAACGGCACTTGAAACCCGCCAGAACCTCGAAGCGCGCTTGATTTACGGTTCCTATCCCGAAGTAGTAATGATGGAGAACTATGAACGTAAAACAGACTACCTACGTGATATTGTCGGTGCATACCTGCTTAAAGATATCTTAGCAATTGACGGCTTAAAAAATTCGAGCAAGATGCGCGATCTACTGCGATTGATAGCTTTTCAGTTGGGCAGCGAAGTTTCTTACGAAGAGTTAGGTAAACAACTCGGCATGAGCAAGACGACCGTTGAAAAATACCTCGACCTATTGGAAAAGGTCTTCGTTATCTATCGTCTGGGGGCTTATTCGCGTAACCTACGCAAGGAGGTTACAAAAGCTGGCAAGTGGTACTTCTACGACAACGGCATTCGCAATGCCATTATCGGGGCTTTCTCACCGCTGGCCATTCGGCAGGATGTCGGTGCGCTGTGGGAGAACTACATCATCGGAGAGCGGCGCAAAGCGAACTTCAATGAGGGACTGCACAGGGAGTTCTATTTCTGGCGCACCTACGACAAACAGGAAATCGACCTGATTGAGGAGAGTGCCGACAGTCTTACCGCCTTGGAGTTCAAGTGGGGAAATAAAATGCCGGCCGCACCGAAAGCCTTCCAAGAAGCCTATCCCTATGCCGAGTTTCATGTGGTAAATCGGGAGAATTATTTGGAGTTCGTATAATCAATAAATTACGTATATGGAAACAAAACTACAATCCAAACAGCAATATCCGCGGTTTATCCAAAATAAACCGTGTGGTATTGACAAATTCGATGGAGGTTCGCAAGAAAGGTTGGCAAAAACTATTGCTCGCCATTTTTGTCAGAATGATTCATTGGATGAGGAATGTACTTTACCTCGAATTATCGGCATCGAAGGTATTTGGGGATCTGGAAAATCCAACGTGGTTAAAATGTTGGAACGTGAATTATCAGACGACTATTACTTTTTTGAGTATGACGCATGGGGACATCAAGAGGACTTGCAACGCCGCTCTATATTGGAATTGCTTACAAGCAAACTTATTGATGATGGTATCCTATCTGGAAATGCAACAATAAAAGTCAAAGGTGGAGGTACGAAAACCGTATCATGGTCTGAAAAGCTGAAATATTTATTAGCCCGTAAAACGGAGACCGTAACCGAAAAATATCCCCTTATCAGTAATGGTATGGTTGCGGCATTTTTGGTTGCAGTTTTAACTCCGATATTTACATTTATTGCGTATGCAGTAAAACCTACACCCACAACATGGTGGTTTTCTTTATTGTCTATTATCATAGCTGCACTGCCAGTTCTTATTGCATTGTGCGTTTGGAAATGGGCATATAGCAAAGATCATAAATATGGATGGAGTTATATGTTAGCTATTTATCAAGATAAAGTCGAAAAGGACGTTTGCTATGAGACTTTGAGCGAAGACGAACCAACGGTTTACGAGTTCAAAACATGGATGCAAGACATTTCTGATTTTATCAAGGAAAAAGGACAACGTAAATTAGTCCTTGTTTTTGACAACATGGATCGTCTCCCCGCTGAAAAAGTAAAAGAATTATGGTCTTCTATCCATACGTTCTTCGCCGATAGCGGTTTTGAAAATGTTTGGGCTGTTATTCCTTTCGATGAAACACATTTAGCTTGTGCATTCGGAGATGAGACCGACGAACAAACGAAACAACTGACCAAGTATTTTATCAATAAAACTTTCCCTATTGTTTATCGTGTTGCTCCTCCTGTTATTACCGACTATCGAAGTATATTCAACAAACTGTTTGTTGAAGCATTTGGAGAAACAGAAAATGAAGCGAAAGAAACTATAAATCGGATATTCAGATTGGTAAATCCTAATGCCAATGTTAGGGAAATTATATCATATATCAATGAGATGGTCGCTCTTAAACAAGAGTGGTGTAACGAAATTTTGATGATAAACATAGCATTGTTCTGTTTGAAGAAGACGGATATTCTGGCAAATCCAGTAGAACAAATATTGTCCGGCGACTATCTGAATGGCATTCAAACAATAATTAACAATGATCTGCAAACACAACGCGAAATTGCAGCTTTGGTATATGGTGTCGATGTTGAAGATGCTCGACAAATTCCATTGAAAAAATATATTGAAGGCTGCATCAACGGAGAAGAAGACCACGACATAAATCAATATGCAGAGACTAATAAACAATTTGACACTGTATTAGAAGAAGTTATACAATGTATGGACAATGCGCTTATCGATAAGATTATACATTGTTTGCATAAATTAACTCGAAAGAGCGATGTTATTCTGCGTGTATGGCAAAGAATAGCACAATTGAAATTAAAAGAATCCATAGAGAAGCAGGTGTTCCCTGTCGAATACCAAGAACTGCTGTTGCATTTAGACACGGAAAGCCAAAACCATGTGATTGCTCAATTATATAAGAAGATAGTTCGGTTCAATGACTTCAATGGCGGCGACTATTTCAAAACGTTAGATGCAATAGACAGGTTTATTGCGCAAAATAAGTTGGCGTGCGATTTTACGTCATTGATTGAAGCAAAAACAGTCAAGCCAAATACATTTATCGATTATATTCAAGCTGCAAATGCAACAGATGCTGCCTATCGGGATAACGCGACAACTAAAGCATATAAATATTATCAAGTAGCAACAAATTCGGAGGCGCTCGATAATTATTTGGCAAACTTACTACCCGATAATTTCGACCATGCAGATATTGTAAAAACGTTAAAAGATAATTCTACCTATACGTTTCCAACGCTTTTGCAAGCGATCACGAATTGCATTGATGAACAGAATGTAAATAAAGATAATATAGGGGCTATATTTACAACCTATCGTTTATTGGCATCTGACGAAGAAAGACCTTTACCTGTAACGTTAGATTCAACCTACATAAATCAGTTGCATTCTGAATTAGAAACTGATGGCCGAAACATTAAAGAGTCTGGATATTACGATTTAGTCGCCATGCAATTGGCACATGGTCATTCCGTTTCCTTAATAGAGGGTGGAGATATAAAATATGTTGCAGAACTCATGGACTATTATGTGGATCATGGAGACTTATTAGTAAATAGTGTGGGATGGAATATACCGCTATTAAATGAAACACTACAATACATGGTAAATCATAAACTTGGCTATAAATTATTGCTCTCAGACATATTGCCCCAATTTGAAGATATTAAGAACAGAATAGGTGTAACGGATGAGGTATTTATCGAGCATTTAGCAGAGTGGAATACCGATTTGGATAAGTATATCACTAAGAACAATATTAAAGATGTAATTCCTGACGCATCTTTTTACGATTTGACCACTAAAATAAGCAATGTCCTGACCGATCATATCAATAAAATAGCGTTCGAAGCGTTGTCTGAAATAAGTGTTGATACATTATACGCCCAAAGAACAGCACATACATCATATTATTGGTTTGTCGCAATAAAACATTTACTGGCTAAAATCAAATCCTTGCCAGATAACTTGACTGAATTTGGCAAAAAGATTCTGATGGATATTGCTTCTGGAACTCAAAGTTTGAATCCTTTCCCTAATTGTTTCAAGAATATAGTTGAAAGATTGGATAAACGAAAAATTAAATCGACAGTTACCGATATAAGAAATGATTTCTGCATCGGTAAAAAGACTATCAATGCAATAAAGTTTCAATTTTTCGAAACATGGCTTAGATCGCATGGTAATTTGAAAAGTCAAGCTGGAGACGTTATTGATAAAATAGTGAAACCTGTAATTTCCGATGGGGCATGCCGTTCATTGATTCTGCAAAACAAAGATTTTTATATGGATTTAATAAATACAGCAGGGGATGATGCTTATGAATTGAAAAAGAGTCTCCGAAACCTCATACAAAAAGATTCAGATCCGCAATTGGTTAAATTTGTCAATTCGATAGATTCAGTACCTGAGGTTGAAACCGCGTAAGTATTTGTCTAACAAGTCCGAATTTTACGATTTTACCCGTCAGAACTGAAGTGCCCCCCAAAAAAATTGTATCCAACTTTTGGGGGTCACTTCAAACTTCGATAGGGATAATTTTCAATTTTGGGGACTTGTTAGACAGTCTCATTATCTGGTAGCAGTTTACACAGCACCGGATCGTTTTTGATACGCTCCAGTTCCTCCTGCACAATCTGCTTCACCTCTTCCTTGATGCGCCGGTAGTTCGCCTGCACCGTTTCCTTCATGCGGTCGTTGCCGTCCTCGTCCGTGAAGTTTGTAATGACGGGAATTTTCTTGTAGGCACTTTCTTCCCGTTTCACCTTTTCGGCATCCACCACAATCTCGCAATGAAAAATCTTCTGCTCGATACGCTCGTTGAAGTTGTCGGATACAGAACCGACAAACATTCCCTGCGTAAGCCCGGAAATCTTACTCGGTGGAATGAGCGCGTCCATCTGCGTGTTGATGGAGGTGGAAACATCCTGCCGGTTGATGGAGATGGACTGCCGTTTCTGCAACACCTTACCGAACCGCTCGGAGAGCGTCTTGGCTGTTTCCCCCACCACCTGACCGGAGAAAATATTGCCGACAGTGTTCATCACCACTTTCGCCTCTTTGTCCCCGTAGTCACGCACTAACTGGCTGAAATCCTGAAAGCCCAGACACACGGCAACCTTGTTGCTTCGGGCGGTAGCTATAAGATTGTCCAACCCTTTGAAGTATATTGTGGGCAACTCGTCGATGATGACCGATGACTTCAGCATCCCCTTCTTGTTGATGAGCTTCACGATACGGGAATTATACAGACCGAGTGCCGCACCGTAGATATTCTGACGGTCGGGATTGTTACCCACGCAGAGGATTTTCGGCTCTTCGGGATTGTTGATGTCCAGCGTAAACTCGCTGTCTGACATCACCCAGTAGAGCTGCGGTGAAATCATCCTCGAAAGCGGGATTTTTGCCGACGCTATCTGACCCATGAGCTGCTCCGCAGCCCCTCCAAGCCACGCATCCATGAACGGCGAAAGGTAGTTCTCCAGCTCCGGATAAGAGGTCAGTATCGGAAATATATCCTCGTAACGGCGGTTCAGAAACTCGATAGCATGGGGAAACGTGCAAAACTTCCCGTTCTGATAGATTTTGAGATACCAGATAATACTGGCAAACAGAATGATAGGTGACTCCACGAAGAAGTCGCCCTGCTTTTGCACCCACGTTTTATTGAGGTTGAGCATTATTGTGTAGGCACTCTCATAGGCATCCGTAATATCTTCCATAAAATCCGGGTGAATGGGATTGCACCGATGAGAGCGTCGCGGGTCGTCGAAGTTGATCACATAGAACTTCGGCTTTACCTTGTAGCCGTCCGGGTGGTTCAGCAAATGGTTGTAGGCAATAGTAGATAGGTCGGGATACTTGAAATCGTAGATGTATTGACTAAAGCCCTTTTCAATCTGTTGCTTGATAAAATTGTTTACCACGGCATAGGACTTGCCGCTGCCCGGCGTACCCAACACGATGGACGCACGGAAGGGATTAACTACATTGATCCAACCGTTGTTCCAGCGTTTCCTGTAATAGAAACGTGTCGGCAGATTGACCGAATACTCGCTTTCGATAAGCCTCGTTTCCTGCATGAAACTCTCGTTCTCGTTGTTGAAAACATCCTCCATCAAATTGTGTTTCAACAGGCGGCTCATCCACAGACCACCCATCAACAGGCAGACATAGCCCGTTCCAATGGTAAGGACATACAGTCCCGTCACCGCTTCAAGCGGCAGCGGCAGGGGCAGCAACCACCAGTTCAGGAAAAACAGCACGAACCCGACGGCAAATGCTGTCCAGATTCTCCCCCAAGTGATTTTCTCACCCTTGACACCCTTCGTACCCAGACAGGACAAGGCAAGCAAAAGGACGGAAAACAGCTTCGTGTAGAGAATGGAATGGAACAGCCCCGCCGTGCGGTCGAAGTTCAGAAGGATTTTGTCCACCACGCCGATGTTCACGCCCCACAGCCGGATGGCTTCGTAGCAGAACCAGTACACGTTCATGACCACTAAAATGATACTCACGGCACGCAGAAAATCCATGATTTTCGCCAATGCCCTCAAATCGTCTTCTTGTTGTGACATACATTGATTTTTTAATTGTTGATACTCTGATTACATACCCAAGCCCTTGCGTTTTTTCTTCTTTTTGCGCTTCATCGCCCGGATGAAAGCCTCTTCCTCGGCATCTACCGCCGGACCTTCGGGAGTGAGCAAGCCCATACCGCCCGATATATCTTCACTGTCGTAGGCGGTCTGCCCGTGTGCCTTGTCCGCAGCATCCACAGGGATGGATAGCGGTATCGGCGGTTGTCCGGCGTATGGCAGGGTGAAGTGTTCCTGCAAGGCATTCGCCGAAAGCTCCTTACCCATGCGCGAACCGTTCAGCACGCATCCCGTGCGGTGGTCGATGAAGGTAGCCCCATAGATGCGCCCTTCCTCTGTGTAGCGCAGTACGGTGTCGATGCCCTTCTCTTTGAGTTGGGATACAAATTTGTCCTTGTCATAAGTGCCTTGCAGCACGGAAAGGACGGTGCGTTTCGTCATGTCTGCCAGTTTCCTATCCTTGATTTCCGATTTGGAACGGACAAACTTCTTCTGTACGGCTTCATAGCCTGCGGACTTCCCGAAAAGCGAGGATTTGAACGGGTTGCCCACCTTGTTACCCTTGTCGTCCGTGACGGAATAGACCAGCCCGTGATACTCCCGTCCGCGCACGTTGCCCCTCGCTTCCTCCACCGTCATATTATATAAGGAAAGGAGCGCACGGTATTCGCCCATCGTCTGGAAACGGTACTGCCCATTCAGAGCCTTCACGGTGTTGCCTACCTGCTTCTTCACATCACCTGCCGATGCGGCCACCTTGCGCAACGGATTATCCAATCTCTGATTTTTACGTTCTGCCGGATGCAATCCGTACTTCTGTTCCAGTTCCCTGCGGATACGGTCGCTGCGGCGGTAGAGAAAATCCCGGTTGAGCCTTTTCCCGTTCTCGTCCACGTTGACCGTCACGATGTGCAGGTGGTGGCGGTCGATGTCCTCGTGCTTGAATACAAGATAAGGCTGGTTTCCGAAACCGAGTTTTTCCAGATACTCGCGGGCGATATTCTGCAACTCAATATCGGTCAGCACATCCTCCGGGTGCGGGTTGAGAGAGATATGCACCACCGGCTTCTCGATCTTCATCTGCGGTGGCAGGAAGGTGAGAAAACCCTCCATCGCCTTGCCTATGTCCACCGTTCCCGAACCGTCATTGTAGATGCGGTTGGTGGTGAGAAGCCGCCCCTGCGCCTCGTTAATCTTCTCCCCGTTGTAGGCAATCGCGCCGTACAACGAACTTCCTACACTGATTTTTGCGACCATTTTGCCTCCATTTCCCTTGAAAGTTCCACAATCCGGCGGCTCAGTTTCACGAGTTCGACGGTGTGTTGCTCTAATTTGTAGAGCAACGCCATCGCCTTTTTCTCTGAAAAATGCAGCCTCAGTTCCTTCACGACTTGGTTGTAATTCGTACCCACGGCACGGAATTGTGCATGAAAATCCGACAGTTTGGTGTAATAGTCCACCAACGTCTTGTCCACCTTCAGCACCTTGAACGGTTGCCCGAAGAAGTGCGCTTTGAGGAAAACAGACCGTGCATAGACACCCGATTTTCCGAACATGGCGAGGAAACGGTTGTGTTCCTCCTCGTTGAAACGGACGGTGTACCGGTACACCGCCGGATCAAGTTTGGGATTTCTCCCTGATTTGCTTTTCCTTTTCTCTTTCATATTACTTTGGATTTAGCGGATTGACGGCATAAGCCGCCGCTTCGGATTACAGCACCGCAGTTCTGAAAGGCTTCCCGACTTCGGAGGGAAAGCCCGCCCCCTGCAAGGGCAAGTGCTTTTCGTGGCTGCTCAAAATATTTTGAGCGGCTGAAAAGACATCTTGCTATGTTCAGGTGAACATAAAAATCCGTCAGGGGACGGATGGAAAAGATACCTTTCAGGACTCCGGCTGCGCCACTATCGGCGAACCCTGCTGTCCGGGGGCAAAGTTACACCCTTAACGCGGTATCGGACAGATGCTTGACCCGGTCAATGACTGCCAACCGGCGCAACGTGCTGCCACTTGCCGGAGAAGTGATACAAGTTCCAGAATATACTTGTTTATTTGCAGCATGATTCAAGAAACGAACGATTTGAAGATATGAGAAAAGGAACCTTAAAATACCCGGAAACCCGCTTCTGCGGATACTTGCCGAAGCGGATGTCCGAACCGTCGGAAACCCGGTTCTCCGACAATTCGGTGACGTATGGATTCAATGACTTCATGACGCAATGTCGTCATTCATCACTTGTCCGCCGCACCGCTTCACCACAGAACCGGATACGCGACGACCCGCCTGCGCGTGTAGTCAAGGAAGCGGATGGTGCGACAGCCAAATCCGCATGGAAACAGAAAAACAAATCATCAACAAATAAAATGTATAGAACTATGAGTAAGGAAATCTTCGTTGCATTCGCAACACAGAAAGGTGGTATCGGCAAATCCACCGTCACGGCACTTGCCGCCAGCTACCTGCACAACGTGAAAGGCTACAATGTCGCCGTCGTGGACTGCGACGACCCCCAGCACAGCATCCACGGGCTGCGTGAACACGAAACGGGGCTGATTGACAGCAGCACCTACTTCAAGGCTCTTGCCTGCGACCATTTCCGCAAAATCAAGAAGAACGCCTACACCATCGTCAAGAGCAACGCGGTGGACGCCCTCGACGATGCCGAGAGGATGATTGCCACTGAGGACGTGAAACCCGACGTGGTGTTCTTCGACATGCCCGGCACACTCCGAAGCAACGGCGTGATAAAGACGCTCTCGCAGATGGACTACATCTTCACTCCGCTGAGTGCCGACCGCTTTGTCGTGGAGAGTACCCTGAAATTCGTCACGATGTTCCGCGACAGGCTGATGACGACCGGACAGGCGAAAACAAAGGGGTTTTATCTGTTCTGGACGATGGTGGACGGCAGGGAGAGGAACGACCTGTACGGCATCTACGAGGAAGTGATAGCCGAAATGGGCTTTCCGGTACTTTCCACCCGCTTGCCCGACAGCAAGAAGTTCCGCCGCGACCTTTCGGAAGAGCGCAGGAGCGTGTTCCGCTCCACCATCTTCCCGATGGACACGGCACTGTTGAAAGGGAGCGGCATCCGTGAGTTTTCCGAAGAGATAAGCGACATCATCAGACCGCAGTGAGCATGGGCAGCAGGAAAGTGAACACGGAAGGCATCGACGAGGAACTGTTGTTAGCCTCCATCGGGCGACGCACTCAGGAGGTGGCACGCCCCACGCAGGAAGTCCCCGCAGCCGTACCGACCGAAGAAAGCACCGCCGCACCGGAACCGCCTCCTGCGCAACCCGCCACACGGGAAAAAGCGCAGAGGGAAGGCAACCGCCGGAAAAGGCAGGACGAGGACTATAACGAGCTGTTCCTGCGCCGCAACGAGATAAAGACCCGCCAGTGCGTCTATATCAGCCGCGATGTCCACAGCAAGATTCTCAAAATCGTGAACGACATCGCCGGAGGTGAAATCTCGGTAGGCGGCTATGTGGATACCGTGCTGCGTCAGCATCTGGAGCAGCACAAGGAGAGAATTAACGAACTGTATAAAAAACAACGGGAAGATTTAATCTGACATGAAAAAGGAAAAGAACAAAAAAAGAAGAGTGCCGCAGCAAGACGGCAAGGGCATGGTTGCCCAAATGCAGACGAGCGTGGAAATCATATCGCTTGCCACGGAAATCTGCAAATGCAGTGAGAAAGACTATGAGCGTCTGTTCATCCGTGAACCCGAAGTGAAGGCGCGAGCGGGAAAGATGGCGTATGTGCGCCCGGAGTACCACGACCGCATCATGCGCATCATCCGCGTAATCGGGCATGACAGGCTCACCCTGTCCGCCTACATCGACCATGTGCTGACGCACCACTTCAACCAGTGCGAAGATGCGATAAAGAGCCTTTATGCCCGAAATTACAATTCAGTATTCTAACCAAAAACGGAAGGATATGAATTACACAATCAGCATGACAGACATTCTGCTGGCGGTATCGGTCGGCTGCAACCTGTGGTTCCTGTTCCTGCTCCTTTACGAGCGCATCATGGACACGCGGATTGTCCGCTTCTTCAAGGGCATTGTCGGATTATGGCGGTCACTGGACGGGAATGAGGCTAAACGCATAGCGGCACACGAGGAAGTCCCTGCGGAAAAGGCGGACATCATCGGCAAGAGCCGTTTCAGGATGGCTTCAACCCGGACAACCGCTGCCATACCGACGCAACAAGCCGCCACTTCGGAAAAAGGCATTGAGTTGTCGGCGGAAGACACTACTTTTGACGACGGAAACACGGAAACCGCCTCACCGACAGCGCAAGTCCCGGAGGAAAAACTCGATGAAACATTCACGAGCATACCGCCGGAGGAACTGGAGTTCGGCGAGGATGAACCGGAGGAGGACGCTTCGGATACACCACAGGCTTCGGGCAACAGCTTTGACGAGATTGACGATGCCTGCAAGACCGCCAAGAACCCGGACGCGACACAGGCGGAACGTGAAAAGGCGGCAAAGGTGTTCACCGACATGGAAGGCACGGAGCTGTACGATAAAATGATGGAAGGCTCTTCGGAGATAGGCATCCGCATCAAGGGGCTTATCGAGATTCGGCTGAAGAAATCTGAAAAGGAGTTCGTCGTGCCGGACAACATCGAGGAGTTCGACATTCGCAACTATGTATGACAACAATAAAAGAAATGAACATCAAGTCAATAGGTAGTAAAATCAAGGGAAATCCTAAGATGGTAGAGGGTACGGTATATTCCATGCTCATCATCTGTAGCATTTCCCATTTCTTGAATGATATGATTCAGTCGATTATCCCTTCCATCTATCCGATTGTGAAGGATAAGTTCGACTTCTCGTTTGCACAGATAGGCATCATCACGCTGGTTTTCCAGATGACATCTTCTATCCTGCAACCTTTCACAGGACTCTATGCCGATAAGCATCCCCGTCCCTATGCCCTCTCCATCGGCATGTGCTTCACATTGGTGGGCCTGCTCCTGCTGGCTTTCGCCGAGAATTATTTTCTGATTCTTCTGGCTGTAAGTGTCATAGGTCTGGGGTCGTCTGTGTTTCATCCCACGGCTTCGAGAGTGGCACAGATGGCATCGGGAGGTAAGAAGAGTCTGGCACAATCCATCTTCCAGGTGGGTGGCAATGGCGGTTCGGCAGTAGGACCACTGCTGGCAGCCATCATCATCCTACCTTTCGGACAGCATGCCATTTCCTGGTTTGCCCTTGCAGCCCTGCTTGCCGCCATCATCATGGTAAGATTGGGAGTCTGGTATAAGGTACGACTGACTTACGTGGTGAACCATCCCCAGAAACAGCCCCTTTCGCCATCGCTATGCCTTTCGTCAACTTCACGTGGACCATTATCTTTACCTTCCTTTCTGGCTTAATCATCGCTTCGGCATTCTCTTCCATCGTGGTATATGCCACCGACTTGATGCCAGATAAAGTGGGATTGATAGCAGGCATTTTCTTCGGCCTGATGTTCGGACTGGGAGGACTTGGTTCAGCGTTCTTCGGCTGGTTAGCCGACAAGACCAGTATTGAGTTTATCTTCCAGGTGAGTGCCTTCCTGCCATTGCTCGGCATCATAGCAGGATTCTTGCCGAATACCCAGAAGAGAAGCGTTGAAGAAACTGATGAAAACGCAAAGTAAATGAAAGACTTTGATTTTAAATAATTGTATAAGAGAGTATTAAAAATGGAACAAGATTCAAAAGGAAACCAAGCCAAATATGTAGAACTCAATTTGTTTCCAGAGGAGAAAGAGGATTATCAGAAAGATACTGTCTCTTCAGAAAACGAGGAAAACCATACCTCTCCAGACAAAGAGTATGACTTGACAGGTCTGTTTGAAAGACTTTCCAAATCAGCATTCCGCAGCCGTTTTCACCTTTCGAAGAGGGATAAGGAATATATTGCAGAAAAGGGCTTGGAAACCATCCGTAAGCATGCAGAGGATTTCGTTGCCAAACGCCTTGCTCCTGCCGTAATTCCCAATGACGGCAAGCAGACGCCGATGAGAGGGCATCCTGTATTTATAGCCCAGCATGCTACAGGCTG
>OHZW01000073.1_pt1 | contig 26371 bp, 22 predicted proteins | sample 1580641 | NCBI WGS metagenome assembly OHZW01 (sample SAMEA3882505, study PRJEB24775) | human gut metagenome | biome: human-associated habitat; feature: intestine environment; material: feces | place: Netherlands | collected 2009/2010
TACTCTTGTTCCCACAAGAATCACATACCCGATAACGGTCATCTCAACCAGCGTCAATACCCGGATCAGATAATCTTTCCCCCGTCCGTGGCGCGTTGCCAAAAACAATTTTTTTCAATTTTCATTATCTTCCATTTAGACAGGCCGTCAAGTTACCTATATTGTTGCAGAAACCCCATTTTATCAAGCTGAAAGGAAAGGTTATTATTCAGGCAGATAGAGTGTCTTTTGGTATGATACAAATGGGTACGCTAGTTAATACCTGTAATCCTAACAATGGTATTACGTTTGATATAGATGGTACTTTAATATTTAAAGGTTCTGCAATTTTTGCTAATGATTCATATATCATGATACGTGATAATGGAACTATTACGATTGGAACTCGATTTGATGGTAATTGCAAATTAAAATGTGCTAAGAGTATTGAAATTGGAGACGACACGGTGATAGCCTATGACTCTATGGTTATGGATTCTGATTGGCATGCTCTTACCGATATGGTTACAGGTAAATTAGTTCATAAAACAGCTCCTGTAAAGATAGGGAACTATAATTTTATCAGTTATAAGTGTATTGTTACCAAAGGTACAATAACTCCTGATTATGCCACTTTCACGTTTGGTTCATTACTGAATAAAAAATTCGAAGGCGAGAAATATTCTTTATTTGGTGGAAATCCTTGCCAATTATTGGATGAAGGCTATTTTATGGACCCAAAGAATAATTAATTATGAAAGATTCATATTTTGTTTTAGCGAATGGTAATAGAATTCCGAAATTGGGTTTAGGCACAGATGATGTTTTCTTCATTAACCCTCCAAGACATTCTAATAATAAGGTTATTAATAAGTTTTTAAATGCTTATAACTATCGCATTTTAAAGCCATATTTAAATAGTATTATGACTAAAAGATTTGTTAAAGCTTTTAGAGCAGGTTATCGTCTAATAGACACATCTGCTGCTTATGATAATGAGAAATCTATAGGTGATGCTATTAGAATGTCAGGTATTCCTCGCGAAGAGTTTTTTGTTACTTCTCGTTGTACTAACCATAGTCAATTTGAGAATAAAGTGCGAGAATCATTTTTCCTTTCTTTAAAAAAGTTTGGACTTGATTATTTGGATTTATACATGTTTCATTGGCCGGTAACCAATTATTATTTAGATACATGGAAAGAACTCGAGTCGTTGTATAAAGAGGGATATATTCGTAATTTGGGAGTAGCAAATTGTAATATTCATCATCTACAGGAGTTGCTTTCTGTATGCAACATAAAACCTGTGATAAATCAAATAGAAGTTCATCCTCTGTTTACTCAGAAGAAACTTGTCGGCTTTTGTAAAGAGCAAGGAATACAGGTTGAAGCCTATTCTCCATTAGCAAAAAATGATGATCGTTTGCGTCATAATAGGGTTATAGGCACATTGGCAGAGAAATATGGTAAGTCAAGAAGTCAGATAATTATAAGATGGCATATAGACAATGGTATAATCCCTATTCCGCGCTCCATGCATGTGTGTCGTATGATTCAGAATTTGGATGTATTTGATTTTAAATTGTTACAAGATGAAGTTGAGGCAATTGATGCGATAAATATTAATTCTAGATTGCGATACGACCCAGATAATTGTGACTTTACATTATTATAGATGCTATAGTGGAAACTTCTAATAAAAAAATTGCTAAAAATGCATTATTTATGTATTTTAGAATGGCACTGGTAATCCTTGTCGGATTATATACTTCACGTGTCATTCTAAATGCTCTAGGTGTAGAAGATTTTGGAATTTATAATGTAGCGGGAAGTGTTGTCGCTATGTTCACTTTTCTAAATGGAGCTTTAGGCACTTCTTCTTCTCGTTTTATTACAGTAGAATTAGGTAAAGCAAGTTACAATGATACTAGTCATTTGGAAAATTGCTTCAAAACGACGAGAGGTATTCATGCAATTATGGGAGTGCTTATAGTTCTTATTGCAGAAACTATAGGTCTTTGGTTACTTTGCTATAAATGTGATATTCCAGAAGATAGGATGACTTCAGCTTTGATAGTATATCAAATATCTGTTATTACAGCCTATTTATCTGTCACGTTAGTACCTTTTCAAGCTTTGCTTATTGCTCATGAGCATATGACGGTTTATGCATATTTGGGAATTATTGATGCATTTTTAAAATTAGGTATCTGTTATTTGATACTAATATCGCCAATAGATAATCTGGTGTTTTATGCATTATTGTTGTTTGGTGTCCAACTATTTGATAATATGTTTAATCGAATTTATTGTAAACGACATTTTCGTGAATGTTCTTTGAAGTATAGTTTGGATAAAAAATTTTTTAAACCAATATTGGGTTTTACTGGATGGAACTTGCTTGGATTCTTTTCTACAATGGCGATGAATCAGGCTGCAACTGTAATGATAAGCTTCTTCTTTGGACCTTCAGTAGTTGCTGCACGAGCTATATCCGGTCAGGTTAGAGGGCAAGTAATGAATTTTGTGAATAATTTCCGAACAGCAGTTAACCCACAAATAATTAAACGTTATGCAGGTGGTGAAGTTGAGAGTAGTAAATCACTTCTTTTTTTATCCACAAAATTATCGTTTTATTTGATGCTATTGATAGCGATACCGCTTTTGATGGAAACAGAGTTTATCTTAAGGGCATGGCTAAAAATAGTACCCCAATATGCTATAGAATTTGTTCAAATAACATTGTTAGAAATGCTTTTTGTTGTTTATGATATATCTTTTTATATTATATTTCAATCTACTGGCAGACTTAAAGAAAATGCTTTAGCATGTCCTTCCATGGACATAATAGCTTTTATTCTGGTATTTGTTATTTATAGCTTTGGAGGTTCGGTTTTGACAATAGCTTATGCACTATTGATTCTAACAATTTTACAAGGTATGTTAGTAAAACCATATTTAGCAGTAAGATTATTCGATTATAAATGGCATGAATTCCGAAAACTTTTTGCTCAAAATGGATTAGTTTTAATAGCTGCATTGTCTATTAGTATAATACTGAAATCTTGCTTATATAATAAAATAAATGAATTTTTATTGTTAGGCTTTGAGGTAGTATTAGTACTTTTATGTATACTATTTTGCGGATTAAATAAGCATGAGAGAAATAAGATATTATCTTCTCTCAGGATTATTTTAAAAAAAGTATATAATAGTTAATATGATGTTGCTTTTGCAGATAATTCTTTTGCAAAATCTATAGTTGGTTCAATTCTATTATTAAAGAGTGTATATGTATACTGAAGGTTTAAAGATAATTGATAAGCTAAAAATAATTATAAATTCAGAGGGTAGGGGGGGGTACTCAGAGAGTATCAATATGTTGCGATTCCCTCTCGCTATACTTGTAGTATTCGTGCATGGTTTTGGAGCAGAAATCAATATTACAGAGCTTCATGCTGGTGGCTTAACTGGATTGGCAGTCTATGACTATATACGATTGTTCTTTTCGGTAGTAATAGCCAGAAGTGCTGTACCCATCTTCTTTATCATATCGGGATACCTCCTCTTTCGGAAGGTTGAGGAGTATAGCAAACAGGTGTATGTCGGGAAACTGAAGAAAAGATGGCACAGTCTCGTAATCCCATACCTCTCATGGAACGTGCTCATCGTGTTCTGGATTTTGGCGTTCAAGCTGGGTGGCATATTCCTGCATGGCAAGCCATGGAGCGGATTCGGCGATTATTTCCTTCAGAATGGTTATCTGCACATGTTTTGGGATAGTAGTGTTTGGGGAGAACGATTGACTTGGCTAGGTGTTAAGGCTCATAATAGTGGTCCTGTACTTCTTCCTTTTTGGTATATGAGAGACCTGATAATGATGGTCATTTTTTCACCAGTTTTCTATTGGCTTATCAAGAAAATTAAGCTTGTTTTCATTGCTTTTTTGTTTGCTATATATGTTTTGGATATTAGAATTTCATATGTGAGTGAGTCTTTTGTTGACGCAAGTCTGTTCTTTGGTTGTGGTGCTTATTTCGCCATCATGAAGCAAGACTTCACCGATGTGCTTTGGAAGTGGAGATATGCGATAGTACCGTTGGCAGTGATTCTGATGGCGATACAGACTTATACAGGCTCAGCGATGGGGGACAGTGTTTCGAGGATGATTTATCCGTGGTTGGTTATCATCCAGAGTGCAGCTCTCATCATCGTGGCTTCGGCGATGTGCCGGTATCAAGGCTTGTACCGATGGAACAAGAAGCTGGCTGATACCTCCTTCTTCATCTATGCCTTGCATCCATTCATCCTTGGTTATGTGATAGCAATTATTAATAAGGTGGCGCCGATGAGTGATGCCTGGTATATGCAGACCTTCTGCTATCTCACTGCTCCGTTGGCATGCGTAATTGTATGCGTGGGAGTGTATTGGGGGATGAGAATGTATATGCCATGTGTGATGAGAGTGCTGATGGGGGAGAGAAATGATGTGAATAAACAAAGAAAAAACTCCCCATCTGTTTTCAGATGAGGAGCATTTTCTAGAGATGAAAGTCGATTTCCTTCAGCCATTCCTTGACATTAAAGCTAGGACAGCTCTTGCGAACCCAGGGGAGGTCGCAATGGCCTAGGATCTCGGCATCGGGATAGTCGAGGGCGAGACTGTAGAGGAGGTCTTCCAGAGATTCCTTTTGGGCTGGAGTGCGAGTGTCGGCAGGCTTGCCTTTCTCGTCGAGACCACCTTCGTAGCAGATTCCGATGCTGTGGGCGTTGTAGTGGCGGGCGTGAGCCCCCACCTCGTTTTCTGGACGGCAGGGATAGACCATGCCATCCTTCGTAATGTAATAGTGGTAACCGATGGAGTGGAAACCACGGGCCTTGTGGCAGGCTTCCAAGGCTTCAACAGGGAAGTCCTGGTTTACACGTGTGGCACTGCAATGTACCACAATCAGATCGATTTTTCTTTGATTCTTCATGGCTTTCTTTGGATTATTAAGAATTAATGTTTAATTTTGAACACAAATTTCTCGAATGACTCGAATAAGTCCTTTGAACGGATATGATTCGTTCGATTCGTGTAATTCGTGTTCAGACGCTATCACTTGCAGCTCTGCATGCAGAAGGAGCTGAGGATGGCGGTGAGGACAGTGATGACGAAATTGATGACGGATTTCCAGTTTACTTTCATGGTGATTAGTGATTAATGATTAATGATTCGTGTGGGAGACAAAAGGAAGCGGGCAGGATGAGCAAGTATCCGTTCAGGGCGATGATTTGACAATGTTGAATGTTGAGTGATGAACTCATTCCTGATGTGCCCTCGGATTACTCCGGACTGCATCCTGCCGATGCGCTTCTTCTTGTTTCAGATGCCAGGAGGCTAGGACTACTAGAAGTCTACATTTTCGCCTCCAGTAGTTCCGCTACCGCCCTGCTCGGTGTTTTCACCTCCTGTGGTTCCGCTACCGCCCTGGTCGGTGTTTTCGCCACCAGTGGTTCCGCTACCGCCCTGGCTGGTGTTTTCGCCCCCCGTGGTTCCCTTGTCGGTATCCGGGGTGGTGCCATCCCCTAACAGAGCAGTGGCCTTCTTCAGCGTAGCATCGAGGTTGATGGTCTTGGCGCTGAACTCACCGGTGCCACGAGCACGGAGACGGAAACCGTCGATGTTCTTGGCGATGGTGAACTCCTTCTCCGAGGCAGCTCCCTCCTTGTTGCGGATGCCGATGGAGAAGATGGCGAGGTCGTCGATCTTCACAGCGATACCCTGCAAGGTGAGTTCCTTGATGCACGATACCATATCGGTAATCATGCCCTTGATGGCTCCCTTGGAGAAAGGAGTGTTGTGGCTAGCCATGTGTTCGGCCAGGCCGTCGATACCTACCGTCTGAGTGATGACTGGATAGGCGTAGTACTTGCCGTATGCCTCTGGCATCTTGGCGTTCTGATTTAGTTTTAGTACGTAAAGCAACATAAGTTTTTAAGTGTTAATGGTTAATGTTGAGTGGGCGCTGCGCAGTGCCTGATTCTTGAACACGAATCTCTCGAATCGAACGAATTTTTCTCCTCGCGGAGGTTTAGTTTTCCCACAGATCTCACAGATTTTCACAGATTTTTGACTCCTCGCGGAGTCTTTGCAGTGAGCCTTAGTGAGTACCGTTGCTTGCAACGAAGAGAATCTGTGCAAATCTGTGAGATCTGTGGGAGACTCTTTCTGAATCACATTGCAAAGATACAACATTTCATTTTCCCAACTCACCGATGCTCATTGTTGCTCACCGATACTCACCGATTATCACTGATAAATATCAGGGTTCTCCCAAATGGAAGAAAATATAGGATACTTGCAGGGGATTGAACTCCTTGCTGTTCTTGGTGTATCCACTCTTCAGCAGCTGCTCATAGAGCTGGGTGCATCTTACTATCCATCTCATCAGATGGGCTCTTGCCACGTCCGGGTCGGAATCCGGAAAATAGAGCAGGGCTAACTCCTGCTTGGTGTAACTTCGTAAATCCATTGTCTTTATTTTAAAGTTTAATGTTTAATTTTCCCACACGGATCTCACGGATCTCACGGATTTTCGACTCCTTCGGAGTTTTTCCATTGAGACCAGATGAGAATACCCGTTGCTTGCAACGAAAAAATTAATCCGTGAGATCCGTGAGATCCGTGTGCGACTTAAATATCATCCATAAGTATGATACTTAGCCATCGTAACCATAATACTTAGCTGTCGTAACTATCTTGTTTACGCCAGGGGGTAACTAGGGTGAGTAGGAAATCGCTTTTTCTAGGAGTCTATATATATTGTATCTTTCCTATAGTAAACGAACCTTTACATAAGGAAAGTCTTAGAAAGTACCCTCCCCTTACTTACCCTACCCACCCCTAGAAGGGCAGATCGGGGTCGGTATCCTGCTGGAAATAGTCGCCCTCTGCCTCCATCGCCAGGTGTACTTGCTGTGCCTTAATCATATCGCCGTCACGTTCTATCACGAGATAGCCCCAGCAGTGGTTCACCCTCACCTTGCGGAATCCCAGTTCGCAGAAAGCCCTGCCCACATATACGGCACTGAGCTTCTGGCTGATGCCCGCTCCGATAATCTGAAGGGCACGGCTGGCGGTCATGAATATTCCATGCTGCTCCTCGGTGGGATGGGCGAAGTAGAGCGCAACGAGTTCCCGCTCCAGACGGGGTGCCTCAAACTTGTGGTTGTGAAGGTTGAGCTCGATGATCTCTTGCTGCGTAAACCAATATCTGAAGCCTGAGCGCAGCAGATGCAACGCTTGGGCATAGATGTGGGGATAGTCGAAGGGATGCTCACGGGGCGACTGGATGCTCTCCACCTCGAAGGGCAGCCAGCGACGATTGCCCGTAGGGTCGGAGAGAAACTGTACGTTGTTGCCTGTGGCGGCAAACGAGGCTATATGGGGGCGATGCTCCGGGTAATGGGCGTAGGCAGCACGCTCGTCGATGGTGAGCATGGTGACGGCAGCCTTCAGCTGGTTCAGCTCTGAGGGCTTCATCGTGTCCAGCTCCTCGCAGAGCATCAGCCCATAGGTGGCGAGCACCAGCAGGTCGTCCTTGGAGAGGCGGCTGGCGTTGGTCTTGGTGTAGAAATACTGGCGCAATTCGGGCGGCAACACCATGGCTATCCAAGTGCTCTTGCCGGAGCCCTGTGCGCCTATCAATACGATGATCACATTGTTTACCACGTCGTCGAGCGTCCATCCAGCCAGCATTCCAACGAGCCACTTGCGCAGGTAGCAGGTCCATAGCTTCTGTTGCTCCTCGCCACCCTTGATGGTCACGCTGTCGGCAAGCTGCTGTATGTAGTCGGTGTCGCCCTCGTGCCATTCGGGAAGGCTACCCAGATAGTCGATGAACGGATTGAACGGCTGCACATAGTTGCTCTCGATGACACGGAAGAAGTCTTGCACCGCAGCACGGTTTGTCTTCGACATCTCGCTCCACAGGGTGTTGACCGCACGGTCGTTGATGATCTGCCAAAGTCTGGGGGTAGAAGAATCCTCTCCGTTGCCTTCTTCCTTCATGCGATACTCCACCCTCATGGTAATCTGGTTGTACCTCAGTTCCACGTGTTCGCCCAGAAACTTGATGATGTCGTTCACGGAAGCCGACTTGCCCGCCTCATGGCGACGGCTTTGCAGCTCGTGCTTGCGCTTGCCGTGCTCCTCAGTCTGACGGTAGCAACTGTCCACGGCAGCCTTCGGGCGCTCGTAGTCGGGAAACTCCTGGCGGATGAACTCCAGAGCGGCATCGGCGGAGAAACCGAAGGCATTGAGCTTGTAGGCGAGGCACGACACATACTCGTTCATGCTGCCCGCCACATAAGTCTTCTTCTCTTGCTCCAGTTCCTTGGCAAGCTTGTCGTCGTAGAGGCGGTCAATCTTCTTCACCTCCCGTCGCAATCGAGCCGTGGCATTGTCCTGCAGGGTCTTCTCCTGCTGTCGTGCCACCAGCCAGTCGTAGCTGAAAGGTTCGGCATCGGGTCGGAAGAAGGCATCAGGGTCGTAGGCGGCACCCATCAGTCTGCCCAGGTTGCAGCAATGCTCGTCGTACTCCACGCCCAGCAGGTCGGAGAAATACTGGTTGCCATGGCGGAAGGCTGTGGGATAGAACTTCATCTGCTCCTCCAGCGTCATGCCCGGCTTCATCCCGTAGCGATAGAGCACGCGTAGTCCCTCGCCCGAAGCGGTGATGTGGAAGAACAAAGTGTGACTGTCCTCTCTCAGCTTGGCGCAGAGTTCGGTTAGTTTCTCCTTTGACACGTGGTCGAAGTCAGAAAATCCGACGCCCGTCACCTCGATGATGTCCTTCTTCGCCTTGCCACCCTGGAAAACGCAGGTCACGGAGAAGCAGTAGCACTGGCTCTTGTACTCCCTCTGGTGCGTGATGCGGTAACGCTTCGTCAGTTCGGCGAGCTGCTTGTCACCCCTGATGATGTCCACCATTTGCTGGAACTTGATGACAGCAGGCACGGTGGACTGGTAGCCATTGAAAATGTTGATGTTCATAATTACATTTCCTTTGTTTAGTTAATATAAAACATTGTTAGTTGTTTTCACGAATTCATCGTTGTTTTTGTCTAACGCTGGCAAAATTATAAAAAGTCGGTGATATTTCATCGCATTTGTTTCCTAGTTAGGGAACGAGTTTTTAACATAAATAACGTTTGAATTCATGAGCAGCCAGAAAGATTATGTTCCAGAACGGCTTATCATCGAGATAGGTGATTGCCTGTTGGCAGTGGATGGCTTAGGTCATCAAGTGTATAGTGCAAGATATTTAGAGAAGAATCATCTCAGCGGCAGGGCGCAGTATCATTTCCGTCACCACGAGTCGGTGTCAGTGATGCAGCTGTACGCCGCCATTCGCATCCTTCTCCTCAACACCTCTTCTGTCTGGGACCGCATTCTTCAGATGTGCCGCATACTGGATATATTGGAGCAATGCTTCTGTGACTGTTATTCCGGTGTCACCCTCCATCCCTTTGACGGTGGCATGGAGAAGAGCGTCCGCGACAAGATGCTCTCCGTGGCGGGCTACGACTTCGGGGCCGTGATAAGCGATGTGGGGGAGTGGAAAAGGAGGGTGTGAGCATATCCCCATTTCGGCATAAGGCTTTGACCGCATAGCGAAGACTATTCTTATATGTTGAACAAGACTGTGGATGAAGTAAAACAAATCATATAATTTCTTTTGATGAAAGCAATCAAGCTGTTTGATTATCAGCAGAGGATGCTGGAGGATATCATCAATGTGCTGACCTCTTCTTCTACCAGTACATTCTATAATGAGAATGGGAAGAAGGAGAAGGTAGGCAGTTCGGTGATGGTGCAGATGCCGACAGGTACGGGAAAGACCTATGTGATGGCGGCTGTGGTGAAATGGTTTCTTGATAACCATGACACGGGCGAAGTGTGGATTGTGGCGCACCGCCGTGAACTGGTGGAGCAGATGCAGCAGACGCTGGATAGATTCTGCCTGGACTATGGGGAGATGGAGCTGAAAGCGAAAGTAAGGATAAGAGTGCTCTCCATTCAATGGTTGAACAGACATATCGACGAACTGGAAGGGGCGGAGTGTACGCCAGGACTCATCGTTGTGGATGAGGCTCACCACGCCATAGCTACCTCCTATCAAGACCTGTTTGACAGAAACAGAAAGGCGCTGAAACTCGGTATGACGGCTACTCCATGCCGCATGACCAAGAAATCTTTTGGCAGACTGTTTGGGTTGTTGCTGAAATCTCCTTGTACCAACGACTTCATCCTGCGTGGATATCTGGCACCCTACGACTATGTGGTAATCGGTAAGTACTCCAACGATCAGATGACCGTGAACCAGCTGAAAGGACGAGGCAGCGATGGCGACTATGCCATCAAGGAGATGGATGAGAAACTGAATATTCCGCAGACCATCCAACGCCTCTACGACAGCGTGAAGAAATACGCTGACGGCAAGAAGGGTATCGTATATGCCATTGACATCGACCATGCCCAGGCGATAGCCGCCTGTTACAATGCCCTCGGACTGAAAAGCGTGGCACTGGACAGCAAGACGCCTGCCAAGAAACGCCAGGAAATGGTGGAGGCTTTCAGGCGCAGCGAGATAGACTGTCTGGTGAACGTGAACCTCTTCGACGAGGGGTTTGACTGTCCGGATGTGGAGTTTATCCAGATGGCCCGTCCTACGCTATCGCTAGCCAAGTACCTGCAGATGGTGGGGCGTGGGTTGCGCATCAACCATGAGAACAAAGATAAGGTGTGCATGATTATCGACAACGTAGGTAACTACCGCAAGTTCGGCTTGCCTGACAAGCCTCGTAACTGGGAGAGTATGTTTGCTGGCTTGAGGGCTGGCAAGGGTATCATTCCTACCTATGTGAAGAAGATTCAGAACATCATTGCCGTGAATGATGAGATGATAACGGTGAAGAAGGCGAATACGGCAAGGAAGAAAATGACAGCCAGACAACTGAAGGAATATCTGAAGAATGTAGAACCTTTCCAGCAGGATGGCAGATGGGGACTGAGGGTGATGAACGACATCATAGTGAAACCTATTTACGCGCATATCTCTAACTTCCGAGGTGATTATGCCCAATGCAGAATAGGCATACAGAAATGTTTGTATGGGCTATTGGACAGGAGGGGCAATATCATCCTGCCTCCAGAATATAAATACATATATGGGTGGAACGAACATGCGGTTGATGTAAAAGGTAATGATGGTTACTGCAGAACCATAGAATTGTAACGGCTAAGAAAATATATAAATAGAACGCAAGAAGCCTGGTGGATCCAGCTTCTTGCGTTTTTTCTTGTATGCACTATCTGCCTTGCAGCTATTCTCTTTGAGTATGTTCTGCACTTATCCTTTTCTTCCGAAATCGGCAGGAATCTCGCCCCATTTCTTCGTTTCCCATTTAAAGATAGGCACGGTTACGGGGTGGGTGCGGAGCCAGTTTTCGGCACGGGCGATGATCTGATAGAGCTGCTCGGTTTGAGGAGTACGTTCCAGTTTGGTCTTGCATTGCTTCTTGTTTACCCAGAGCTGGGCATTTACGCTGTCGCTGTAGATTACCTTGTTGGTAATGCCTTTCTGGTCCATCAGAGCGAGGGCGTGGACGATGGCGAGGAACTCGCCGATGTTGTTGGTGCCGTGGATAGGACCATAGTGGAAAACCTGCGCACCAGTCTGAAGATCAATGCATTGGTATTCCATCGGACCGGGATTTCCGGAACAGGCTGCATCCACAGCCCAGGCGTTCGCCTTCACCTCATTGGGCAAAGGCAAGACTGTATCGTTTCTCCATGAAGGAGGATTTACGGGCATATTACTCATTTGCGTTTCTTTTATTTGTTTCTATTATTTGATAGATGATTTGTGTTTTACTGAACCGCATACGAGAGTTCTGTATTGGTATTACTGACCTGTAATAAAAAAGAAATGAGCAAGCCCCAAAGTCTGGCTCTGGGGATGCTCATTATTTGTCAATAGTCAATATTCAATTTTTAAATTGTAGGTTAATTATATCTTGAGAAGTTTTTCAGGAGTGCGATACTCCTGATAACTTCTAATTACCTAAAATTTTACATTCTTTCAGGAACCTCGATGCCGAGCAGAGCCATACCATTCTTCAGAATCTTGGCTACATTGGCTGCGAGAACCAGGCGGGTAATCTTCTCTGCCTCGCTCTCAGCATTCAGGATGCTGTAGTCGTGATAGAACTGGTTGAACTCCTTGGTCAGCTCGTAGCAGTAGTTGGCAATGCCACCAGGGTTGTAGTTGTTGCCGGCATCGGCTACGGCTGCAGCGAAGTCGTTCATCTTCTGGATAAGGTCGATCTCCTTCTCGTTGATAGGAGCATCAGCGCCCAACTCTGCAGGAATCTCGATACCCTCGGCAGCAGCCTTGCGCATGATGCTGCGGATACGAGCGTAGGTGTACTGGATGAAAGGACCTGTGTTACCGTTGAAGTCGATACTCTCCTCTGGGTTGAAGAGCATGTTCTTGCGGGCATCTACCTTGAGGATGAAGTACTTCAACGCTCCGAGACCCACGATGCGTGAAATCTCCTGGCGCTCTTCCTCGCTCATGTCCTTGAACTTGCCAAGCTCATCGCTTGTCTGGCGAGCATCTTTAATCATCTCTGCCATCAGGTCATCAGCATCTACTACGGTTCCCTCGCGGCTCTTCATCTTACCGTTAGGCAGCTCTACCATTCCGTAAGAGAAGTGAACCAAGTCCTTACCCCACTTGAAACCGAGACGGTCGAGCAGGATAGAGAGTACCTGGAAGTGGTAGTTCTGCTCGTTACCTACTACGTAGATCATCTTGTCGATAGGGAAGTCCTTGAAGCGGAGGTCGGCAGTACCGATGTCCTGAGTCATGTAAACAGAAGTGCCGTCAGAACGGAGCAGGAGCTTCTGGTCGAGGCCCTCGTTGGTGAGGTCTGCCCATACAGAGTTATCGTCCTTGCGGAAGAAGAGACCCTTCTCCAATCCTTCCTCTACCTTCTTCTTACCCTCGAGGTAAGTATTTGACTCATAATATATCTTGTCGAAACTTACACCCATCATCTTGTAAGTCTCGTCGAAACCTGCGTAAACCCAGCTGTTCATCTTCTGCCAGAGAGCGCGAACTTCAGGGTCGTTGTTTTCCCACTTCACGAGCATTTCGTGAGCCTCCTTGATCAATGGAGCCTCTGCCTTTGCTTTCTCTGTGGCAGCTTCTTCTTCCATGCCCTCCTTCATGTACTGAGCCTTGAGCTCTGCGATTTCCTCACGATAGTGCTTGTCGAAGGCTACATAGTAGTCGCCGATGAGGTGGTCGCCCTTCTTGCCGGAAGTTTCAGGAGTTTCGCCATTGCCCCACTTGAGCCAAGCGAGCATAGACTTACAGATGTGAATACCACGGTCGTTAACGATGTTTGTCTTGATTACCTTGTTGCCGTTGGCCTCCATGATCTGGGCCAATGACCAGCCGAGGAGGTTGTTGCGCACGTGACCGAGGTGGAGAGGCTTGTTGGTGTTAGGAGAAGAGTACTCGATCATGACGAGCGGGCTATTCTCAGTAACAGGCTTCTCGCCGAACTTAGGGTCAGCGTTGATGGTGTTCAAGAGTCCTACCCAAGCGGCAGGAGCGATAGAAAGGTTGAGGAAACCCTTAACCACGTTGAAGTCTGCGATAACGTTAGCGCAGTTCTCCTTCAGGTAGTCACCAATCTCGAGTGCAGTTCTCTCAGGAGTCTTCTTCGACATTTTGAGGAATGGGAATACGACGAGGGTAAGGTTACCTTCGAAATTACTCTTGGTCTTCTGCAGGGCTACCATCTTTTCAGGTACGTCCTGACCATAAAGCTCCTTCACCGCCGCGATGACAGAGCTGATGATTTCGTTTTCTATCTTCATTATCTTTATATCTTTTTTTTACCGGTAAAAAATCTATTTATTTATATCTTGTCGATGAGGGGAAAATAGTTACCCTTATCGCTTAATCGGCTGCAAATTTACAAATAATAATTGGATTGTGCAAAGAAAACGACTTGTTTCTTTGCACAATACATAAAAATATCTCATCTGCGTAGGCTCTTGCTTGGTATCTCTTAACCTTCGAGGATGATGTCTGCCACGTCCTGAGGTGTATTCCATAGGATACCATCTTGCAGCTCATCGTCGGTAAATCCATTGAGAGCCTCGGTAGCTTCCTTCTCGCTGAGCGCAGGAGTACCGTCTTCGTTCTTAGCATCGAGCAGTGCCTGTAAGATGGCAGCTCTGTATTCTTCTATTGTCATCATTCGTTTTGTTGTAAAGTTTAATGTGTTATTTTATATTTTCTGTTATAACTTACTTAATGATTTATCTAATAATGCTTTTGTCGTAATGACAATGCAAAAATAAACAATTATCCACAAATAGCCATAATTATTTTGCTAAAAAAATAAAAAGCCCTCAACATATAGTGGATTGTACTATATGTTAAGGACTTTTATGCTATTGCTAGTAAATGGATGTTTTACTTCAAAACTTTAGCCAAGAAATCGCTGGCGATATGAGCGGCTTGCTCTTCCTGACCGCCGAATCCGTGGTCGGCATCGGTCATCAAGTGCCATTCGCTCTTCTTGTTCAGATAGTGGAAACGCTGACCATAGGTGTAAGGCACTACTCGGTCGGCATCGCCATGCAGGATGCACTCGGCTCCGTGGTAGTTCTTGACCGTCTCGTAGATAGGCAGAGTGGTGGCTGTGCGGATATAGTTGCCACCCAGGGCCTTGCCGTCCCACATCTCTATCTTGGCTGGAGGATTCTTGGGGTCGTACATCTTGCCGAATGTATTGCCACGCAGGGCATCGTCACGGAGCACGGCGGCAGGGGCAAGGAGCACCACGGCTTGTATCTTCTTGATATCCTTGTCAGCTTGTGCGACTAGCTGTCCGCTGGTCATGGCTGTAACCACGCCACCTTGTGAGTGGCCGCCCATCGCAATCTTGCTCACCCAAGGCAGCGAGGAGGCATAGCGCAAGATGCACTTGGCATCTTCTATCTCATTCAGTACGGTCATATCCTCAAATTTTCCCTCGCTCTTGCCATGGCCATTGAAGTCGAATCTGATCACGGCAATGCCTTTCTTGTTGAGGCTGTCTACGAGGCAGTCGAAGAGTTTTCCCTCCTTATTGCCGCCAAATCCATGGCAGAGCACGAGGAGCGGAGTCTTCTTGCCTGCCTTTGCTTGGCTTCCGTTGTCATTGGCTGCATCATTGTCTGGACGCTGGATGACTACATCGAGTTTGCCATGGTCGCCCTGCACGGTGGTATGCTCGGTTGAGGCTACTGCGCCGAGTGAGAACAGGGCGCAAGCGGTAAAGATAATTGTTTTTAGATTCTTCATATTGTATGTTATTATTTTATTTGTAAGTTTCGCTTGCAAAAGTACATAAAAGCCTTGAAACCACCAAAAGTTTTTGTTTCATCTTCTTTATTATATATTTCATTCCATCCGGAATGTTACATGATAGCCTGCCACATTGTGCTCGGCAAGGGAGAGATTGATGGATTGCATCATCAGCATCTGGCGGGAGATGGAGAGGCCGATGCCCGAACCTGATGGCTTGGTGGAAAAGAAGGGGATGAACATCTCCTTTGCCACATCGGCAGGGATGGGGTCGCCATTGTTGCTGAAATAGATGCCTGAGAATTGTGAACTCTCGATGTTCTCTGGATGTTTGTGGAAGCATCGAATGTCGATGGCTGAGGCGTGAGCCTCGATGGCATTCTTGGTCAGATTGATAAATACCTGGCGCAGCATGTTCTTGTCGGCAGACCAGGTGGCATCTTCGGGGATATGGATGTGCCATTCTATCTGAGGATAGAGCGGCTTGATGCCTTCCACGAAATCCTTGAGTGGAATGTTCTCGATGACAGGATTTTGTAGCTGGGTGAGCTTGCGGTAGCTGTCCACAAAACTGGTGAGCGATTTGCTGGTATCTCGAATGGCTCGGATGCCTTCCTCATAGGACGAACCTTGGATGTCGGGATTGCTAAGATAGGCTTGGCAGATGCTGGAGATGGGGGCGGTGGCATTCATAATCTCATGGGTGAGCACACGGGTTAGCCTTTGCCAAGATTCTACCTCATGCTGCGCCACCAGTCTGCCGATGTCGTTCTCCATGTCGTTGAGGGCTTGCTGCAAGGCTCGTTCTCCAAAGAGTAATCCCTTGGTGGATAGGCGGAAGGAGTAATCGCCATTGCGAATAGCCTCTTGCATCAAGAAGGCACGGCTCTTCAGGTTGCGCTGGTGACGCAAGAAGAGATAGATGATACCTCCTATGACGAGGAGTATGATACCTATTATATATATGTGGAAAATGGTGTTCATATCAGATGTTTATAATCATGAATGATTGTGATAAAGAATTATCGCTTGAGCTTGGCATAAAGCGTTTGGCGAGTGATGCCGAGCAGTTCGGCGGCACGAGAGATGTTGCCGTGGCATTGATCCACCACCTTGTGGATATGAGTGGTCTCGATGCTCTCCAGAGTCTCCACTTCCTGGCTTCGGTCGATGGCATCTTTTAGGGTTCTGATCAGTTCGTCATTATCCCAGGGTTTGGTGACGAAATCGGCGGCTCCGCTTTTCAATCCCTTGATGGCAAGCTGCACGTCGGCAAAGGCGGTGATGAGTACCACGGGGATGTGGGCGTGGAGCCGGCGGAAGGTGCGGAGCCAGAGCAAGCCGTCCTGACCGCTGTTTACGCCAAGCGAGAAGTTCATGTCGAGCAGAATGAGATCTACCTGCTCCTGTTGCAGCAACGTGGGGGCGGTATCGGGGCGAGACAGGGTGAGAATCCGTTCGAACGTATTGCCCAGACAGATCTTCAGCGCCGTGAGTATCGACGGATTATCGTCGATGACAAGAAGGGTTCCATATTTCATATCTTTATTTTTTTTGTTTGCAAAAGTACGCTTTTTTCCCGAAACGACAAACAAAAACGGGGCTGTTGTGTGATAATCATACAATAGAGTGTATGAAATTCATACAATCCACCTTCCGGGCTGCCGGAAATCTTGGCAGAAAACGGGAGAAGCCGTAACTTTGCAGCAGCTAACGAAAACAGGGAGATGGCATTCTTCCTTTATCGTTTGATTTTAGTGAAACAAAAAATAAATGAGTATATGATGAAAAGTTATGTGAAATTCTTATCACGCAACAAGCTTTATGCCACCATAGAGGCCTTGGGTCTCTCGGTGGCACTGGCTTTTGTGCTGATTCTCGTTTCCTATGCTACTGCAGAGTATCGTGTGGGAACGAATCTGAAACAGGCTAAGGAACTCTATGTAGCAGGTTCAGGTGATTATCTCGGAATGACCTGGGGCACAGCCAAGGAGTTCTTTCCTTCCATCCCGGAAATCAAGGGTTGGACAAGATTTGGTGAATATTATGCTCCGCAGGGAGCCATGATAGATGGACAGTATTATGAGGCAAAATATCTGGCTATCGACCCGAACTTCTCCCAGTTTATGGGTTACAAATGCCGTGGTTGTGCGCCTGATCATCTCCTTTCGGATGCTCATCAGGCAATGGTCTCGGAATCATTTGCCAAGAAAGCCTTCGGCAACGCCAATCCTATCGGCCGTACCATCCAATGCGGTAAGCTGCAACTCAAGGTGGTGGGAATCATGGAGGATTTCGACCGTGAGGACCTTCTTAACCCATACGATATTTTCGTGTCGATGAAACTGATAGAAGCTGAGGCTCAGGCGATGGATCAGTTTGGCTCCTGCACTACGGTGGCGCGACTGGCAAAGGATGCTGACCCGGAAAAAGTGAGACAGACCTTGCTCGGCAAATACATGAACTACTGGAAGGGATGGAAGAAGGATTCGGATGGAGTCAGCTTTATGTGGGGTTGCCAGTTTGTAAGATGGGACCAGATTCATTTTACGGCTGATAGTGTCGATATTTTCAAGCATGGCAATCGTACTCTCGTGAATATCCTCCTGGTAGTGGCGCTGGTTCTGCTGCTCTCAGCCTTGTTCAATTACATCAATCTTACGGTGGCTCAGATTGGCAACCGTGCGAAGGAGATGGCTACCCGAAGACTGCTGGGTGAATCGGTAGGGGGCGTGATGCTGCGTTATCTCAAGGAGTCGGCGCTCTTCACGGCAGTCTGCTTCCTGCTGGGCTTGTTGATTTCCTGGGCATTCATTCCGTTGTTCAATTCTATGTTGGATACGAAAATCGACCTGTTCCATTCCTTCGACCTTCTGTGGTTCCTGCCGTTGGCTTATGTCATCATCTCCATCTTTGCGGGAATCCTTCCTGCCATCGTGGTTTCCCGTTTCAATCCGATAGATGTGGTGAAGGGAACCATCCGCATGCGCAGCAAGATGTGGTTCAGCAAGATATTTATCGTAGCCCAGAACGTCATCAGTATCACGCTGGTAGTCATGGCGATAACGATGATGCTCCAGATGAAGCATCTTGCCGATTTGCCGTTGGGTTATCAGACGAAGGATATGGTTTCCATCTTTTCTTCCTTGGATGGTTCGCCGGAGAAGATGGCTATTCTCAAGAACCGATTGAAAGCGCTTCCTGAGGTGGAAGAGGCAACTTACGGCAACGCCAATCCTATCAGCAGCTGGGGAAATGGCGTGCATGATGACAACGAAAAACTGATAGGAATGCTCCGTATGTTCTTGGCTGATTCCACGGCGATGAAGATGCTGGGAATCAGGGTGATTGAACAGTATTGCGAGCCAACCTATGGTAAGATTTGGGTAACGGAAGATGCGAAGCGTGCCTATGGCGTTTCTGCCCACAAGCCTTGGTTCGGAATGAGAATGGAAAACGGAAAACACGAATATGAGGTGTGCGGCGTGATTGCCGATTATCATAGTGGAGATGCGCTGAGCGAGAATGAGAAAACGGAGCATAATGCCATTGGAGTCATCACCCCGCAGCAGGGTGGATGGGTTGTTCTGGTGAAAACCCGTGGTGATCATACCCAGGCGCTGCAGGCTATCCGGAATACCTGCAAGCAGGTGGCTAAGGAATTGATGGGTGTTCCTACGGAAATGGAGGCGGAGTATATGGATGATACTTTGAAGAATAATCTCAAGGACAAGCATAATATGATGGTACTCATCATCACCTTCATGAGCATCTCTATCCTGATTTCTGCCTTGGGTCTCTTCGGAATGTCGGTTTATTACGGCAACCAGCAGAAGCGGCAGATTGCCCTGCGCAAGGTGATGGGTGCTTCGATTGGGGATGCGGCTTGGCAACTGGCTAAGAGATTCCTTGTCAGTTCGCTGGTGGCTGTGGTCATCGCCATCCCTATCTGTGTGAAGCTGATGCAGACTTATCTTATGGATTTCGTCCATCGCATCTCCTTCCCTTGGTGGGTGTTGCTGGCTGGTGCCGTCTTTACCTTATTAATAGCCTTTGTTTCGGTTATCGGCTGCACCCTGCGTACGGCGATGTCGAATCCGATAGACAGCATCAAGGCAGAATAATGAGTCATAAACTTTAAAAAAAATCTAACGATGATACGAACAGAGAATTTAACTAGAATATTCCGCACGGAAGAGGTGGAAACCATCGCCCTGAACGGCGTAAACATAGAAGTAGAGGATGGTGAGTTTATCGCCATTATGGGTCCTTCGGGATGCGGCAAGTCAACCTTGCTGAACATCCTCGGCTTGCTGGATAGTCCTACGGAGGGCAAGTATTGGTTGAATAACGAGGAAGTGGGCCATCTGAAGGAGCGTGAGCGTACCGCCTATCGCAAGGGCCGCATCGGCTTCGTGTTTCAGAACTTCAACCTTATCGATGAACTTACCGTTGAGGAAAATGTGGATTTGCAGCTGAAATACCTTGGAGTGGGAAAGGCGGAGCGCAAGGAGCGAGTGCTCGACATCCTGCGCAAGGTAAAGCTCAGTCATCGTGCCAAGCATTATCCTCATCAGCTTTCGGGCGGTCAGCAGCAGAGGGTTGCCATCGCCCGTGCCGTGGTGGGCAAGCCTAGCATCATCCTTGCCGATGAGCCTACGGGTAACCTCGATTCCAAGAATGGTATGGAGGTGATGCAGTTGCTTAGCGAGCTGAACGAGGAGGGAACCACCATCGTGATGGTGACGCACTCCAAGCACGATGCTACCTACGCCAGTCGCATCATCAATCTGTTTGATGGACAAGTGGTGGATGCGATGAATGATCAGCTTTGATCTTTGGTTTCGAATGATTAGCTTTAAGCTGCGGTTTACTGTCCAACAATTAGACGGTGGTGTCTAATTGTTGGACAGTTTGTTTAATGGGAGTTTTTATTTAATGGCTTGATTATCAGGAGAAATGCTGTTTTGGCACGGCTCTTGTCCTTATCATGCCAAAATGAAGAAGATTATGAAAAGAATAGGAATATTGATAGGATGGTTGGTCTGGGCGGCTGGAGCCTCGGCACAGAGCTGGAGCCTTGACGACTGCATGAAATACGCCGTGGAGCACGCCACGGAGGTGAAGCGGGAGGTGGTAAACGCCCGCCAGCGCAAGCAGGATTACCAGCATGCTGTGGCAGGATTCCTGCCTACCGTTACGGGCGGCGTGCAGGGACAGTACGCCTGGGGACGAAACATCGACCCGGAAACCAATACTTATAATAATGTAACGACATTCAACAACTATTATCAGCTTTATGCCGAACTGAATGTCTTCGATGGTTTCGCCACCATCAACGCCTTGAAGCAGGCTAAGTTGAGCCGGGATTATTCAGCCACGGCGATGCAGAAGATCCAGGACGATAGAGCCATCGACGTGATGCAGAAATATGTGGATGCTGCCTATGCTGAGGCAAGCATTCAGATAGCAAGCGAGAAACTAAACGAAAGCAAGCGGATGCTGGCTAAGATGAAGCGACTGTATGAACTGGGCGAGAAAGGCCGACCGGATGTGGTGCAGATGGAATCGCAGGTGGCAGAAGATGAATACAATCTTACGCATCAGGAGAATGTGGCAAAACAGAGTCTGCTCGCCTTGAAATCGGCGATGAATTTTCCGGTGGATGAAGAACTGAAAATCCAGATTAATGAGGAGCAGAATTTGAAGTTAACGTCTGATAATAAAGAGGTTTCTGAATCTGGAGTAAACTACGAAACCGTTTACCAGGGCTTCCAGCATATTTCTCCCGATTTGAAGTCGGCAGAATACGAAGTGGAGCGGGCTCGGTATGATTACAAGATAGCAAAAGGCAGATTACTGCCATCACTCTCTCTCGGTGGCGGCATTTCTACCAACTATTATAAGAATCTCTCTCAGAAAGGGCAATACGATGGGTTTGCCTCGCAGTTTCGCAACAACCAGGGCGAATACCTCGCGTTGACCCTTTCTATACCTATTTATAGTAGCGACCGCTGGCATAGCGTGAAGAAGGCACGCAACGACTGGCAACTGGCACAGGTGAACCTGGAGGAAACCCGTCGCAAGCTTCACGACCAGATAGCCCAGGCGGTAATGGATGCAGAGGGTTACGCCAAGGAGTTGCATCAGATGCAGAAGAAGGTGGTCTCCGATTCGCTCGCCTATCACATGTCGAGCCGGAAGTTTGAAGAAGGAATGCTTTCCACCTTCGATCTTCATACCGCAGCCCAGACGCTTCTGGAAAGCAGAATCAAGGAACTCCAGATGCAGTTGCTGCTCATCATCAAACAGAGATTGGTTGCTTATTATCAGGGAGAAAATTTAATTAAATAACAGAACTTTCGCAAGTGGTTCAGGTACGGGCTGAAGGCCCAAAAGCTCCTAGCCCAGGGTAACACCCTGGGTATAATAACAATCAGCAAGGCGCCCTGAAAGGGCAAAAGCTTTGTATATTGCCTGGAATTTTAAAGCTTTTGCCCTTACAGGGCGACAGGCTTGCGGCCATGATAACCCAGGGTGTTACCCTGGGCTAGGAGCTTCTGCCCTTTCAGGGCGTGTGGAGTGCTCTTGCAAACTTGAATACATAAAATTATGGACATAAAAATAGAAAAGAAAAAATATCTCGTGCCTCGCAAGTATTGGGCATGGATTGGCGGAGGAGCGGTTTTGATCGCAGTCCTCATTTGGTTGGGATTGAGCAATTTCTCTTCCACTCTGAAGGTAGATAGGAAGGGATTGAGCATCGGAACCGTGGAGAAGGCGCAGTTCAACGATTATGTTTCGGTGGATGGACAGGTGGTTCCTATCTCCGTGGTACAGATCAGTTCCGAGGAAGGCGGTATTGTTCTGGAGAAAGTGGTGGATGAAGGTGCCCACGTAAACAAGGGCGATGTGATCGTGAAACTGAGCAATTCAAATCTCGACCTGGAGATTCTGAATGCCGAAAGCGAACTTGCCGAAAAGCAGGACATGCTTCGCAACACCCAGATTTCGATGGAGCAGGACCGCCTGAACAATAGCAACGAGGAACTGTCGCTTTCGCAGGATGTCATTACCAAGCGCCGTTCCTATCAGCATCAGGAGGCGTTGCACAAGGAAGAACTCAATTCGCGCGAGGAGTATCTCAAGGCAAAGGAAGATTACGACCTTGCCGTCAAGAAGCATGCGCTCATCAGCAAGCGATTGAAGAAGGATGCCCAGCTCCGCCGTTCGCAGATGGATCAGATGGGCGATAATCTGGAAGCCATGCAGAAGAATGTGCAACTGGTTCGCCAGCGCAAGGAGAAGCTGAACATCCGCAGCACCATTTCGGGCGAAATCGGTTTGCTCGATGTGGAGCTGGGACAGAGCATCCAGGCCGGACAGAAGATAGGAGTCATCAACGACCTCAGCGATTTCAAGGTGCAGGCGCAGGTGGATGAGCATTACATTGACCGGGTAAAACCGGGGCTTACTGCCACCTTCGACCAGAACGGCAAGCATTATCTCCTGCAGGTCCGCAAGGTTTATCCCGAGGTAAGAGACGGTAGGTTCCGTATCGACTTCATCTTCAAAGGTGTTCGCCCTGGCAATATCCGAACCGGTCAGACTTATTATGTAGATTTGCAGCTCGGTCAGTCTAAGCAGGCAATAATTATCCCTAAAGGCACGTTTTATAGTGTAACGGGCGGTCAATGGATCTTTGTATTAGACAAGAGTGGCAAGAAGGCTTATCGTCGAAAGATTACCATCGGTCGCCAAAATCCTCAGTATTATGAGGTGATTGAGGGCTTGGAGCCGGGCGAACAAGTCATCGTTAGTGGCTATGAGGCCTATAAGGATAATGATGTATTAGTTTTTAATTAGTAGTGATTAGTTAGTAATGATTAATTAGTAGTGATTAGTGATAAATTGGGCTAACGCCCTTGAAACAGGATATTTGATATGAATCATATTATTAACGCATTCAAGAATCTGCCTCGAAGAGGTCAGCACAATTTCGTGAAGATCTTGTGTCTGGCGCTCGGATTGGCAATCAGTTCGGTAATTATTGCCGAGATTTATTTCGAGCAGACTTACGATACGTACTTTCCAGGATGGGAGAGGACGTATCAGATTTCAGAAGTGGGAACGATGCCGGGAGACGATGGCAATAAGTCTTTCAATTTCGCCCAAACCTCAGGAGCTACAGCTCCGGGCATCAAACAGTATGCTCCATTTGTGGAGGCTGCTACACGACTTGTTTTTATTGGAGATTTCCAATGTAATATGGAAGACCAAAATGCAATCTCTTGTAAAATAGCATTGGCGGATAGCTGTTTTTTTGATGTCTTTCCCCAAAAGGTAACGATTGGCAAGGCAAAAGAAGTCCTTTCTCGTCCATTCTATTGCATGATAGACTCAGAGACAGCGGCGAAGATGGGCGGCAATGTTGTGGGTAAGCATTTCACGATGGCAAGTTATCCTGGATATACCTTTACTATCGGAGGTGTATTTGAGAGTTTCCCATGGGGATCCTCTTGGCATTCCCTTCAAGTGTTGGTGTCATTGGGTAGTATCGGGGATATGTTTGGTTATGATGGAAGGCAGCAATGGACTGGAAATGATTGTTATCAGTCTTTTATCCGATTGTCAAAAGGGCATAAGCCAAGTGAACTTCATCCATATATCAACAAGATGAAGCAAGACCACTTCCCGTTGAAAGAATGGAAGAAAGCGGGTATTTCATTAGATTACGACTTTACCGTTCTCAGCGAAATGTACACGCAAAGCCCTTACATCAAGAAGATGGGATGGATCATGGGTATCATCGCTTTTGTATTGCTTTTCACTTCCGTGATGAATTACCTGCTCATCATCGTGGGTAATCTCGTAACGCGTTCTCGTGAGATGGCTGTGCGTAAATGTTATGGAGCGGAACCCAAGAACATCCATGCCATTGTCTTCTCCGAGGCGTTGGTACATGTTGGCTTGTCGATTGTTCTTGCAGCTATTTTAGTATTTCTCAGCAAGGGAACGGTAGAGAATTTCCTTTCAGCCCCAGTTAGTGTCTTGGTGCTCAATCGAGGTTGCTGGATATTGGTAGCAATTTGTCTCTTAGTGCTTTTAGTGGGTGGGTGGATGCCTGGTTGGCTTTACTGCAAGATACCTGTAGCGATTGCTTTCAGGGGGTATAGTGAGAACCGTAAGAAATGGAAGCTCATCTTGCTGGGTGTTCAGTTTATCATTTCGGGGCTATTGTTCAGCTTGCTCTTTGTGGTCAATAATCAATATAATATGATGGTAAACTTGAATCCTGGTTACAAGTATGATAAGATGGCATTCGTTTTTGTAGAAGGACTAGAGAAAGACCAACGAGCGCAATGTCTATCGGAAATTAAGCGAATGCCTGATGTCAATATGGTGGCATCTTGCTATAGTGTTCCTTTGCAAAGTTATAGCTTTAATGGTAATAATCTTTCTTTGCCTGGCGACAAGCGTACTATCCAAATCATTCATGATGCAGGTGGAGTGGATGACAATTACTTCAAGATGATGGACGTTGAGTTTGTAGAAGGATCTTTCTTCACAGAGCGTAATGATAGTTCTCGACAAATTATCATTGACGAGAACTTGGCTAACAAGCTCGTAAAACTTGGACATTGGAAAGATGGAGCCGTAGGTAAGAGGGTTTGGGTATCTTCTCATTGTGATGAGGATGAAACGATGACGATTTGTGGCGTGGTCAAGAATGTGAGGTATGGAACGATTAGCACGTCGAATGCTGATACGAACGCTACTCCTTTTGTCTATTTCTATGGTCGGGCTAATCGGTGTATGCTCGTCAAGTTTAATGACTTGACGGAAAAGAGTCTCTCTGACTTAAAGAACGAGGTGCAGTCGCTGTATCCGAATAATGAAGTGACCGTTTATGATTATGAATCCGAGTTCAAGGCACAGTATGCTTCCCAGCTCAATTTCCGCAACGGAATCTTGGTTGCCGGCATCGTGACGATGATTATCGCCCTCTTCGGATTGGTGGGCTATACGAGTGATGAGGTGAACCGCCGCCGCAAGGAGATAGCGATAAGAAAGGTGAACGGGGCGAAGGTGAAGGATATTCTTCGCATCTTCCTGAAGGACATTATGAAGATTGCCTTGCCTTGCATCATCGTGGGCGACTTGGGGGCTTGGCTGATAGCCAGACAATGGCTCATGTCGTTCAGTGAGAAGATTACGATGACGCCTTTGCTGTTTATCGGCGTTACCATCATCTTGCTCGTCATCATCGGGCTTTCCGTCGTCATCAACTGCTACAAGGTGGCGAATAGTAATCCGGTGAAGTATCTCAAGGATGAATAAGTCTCCCACAGATTTTCACAGATGACACAGATTTAAGGGCGTATACCCTAATTTAACATTCAACATTTAACACTTAACATTGAACAAAATGATAAAAATAGAGAATCTTTGCAAGTCATTCCGCACAGAAGATGTGGAGACGATTGCTTTAAATAACGTATCTTTCACAGTAGAAGACGGCGAGTTTGTCGCCATTATGGGACCATCAGGTTGCGGCAAATCCACCTTACTCAATATCCTTGGATTATTGGATAATCCTACATCGGGAAAATATTTCCTGGGTAATCACGAGGTGGCAAACCTGAAGGAAAAGGAGCGTACGGATGTGAGAAAGGGAGAAATCGGTTTTGTGTTCCAGAGCTTCAATCTGATAGATGAATTGAATGTAGAGGAGAACATCGAGCTTCCTCTTACTTACCTCAACATTCCGAAGGCGGAGCGCAAGGCAAAGGTGCAGGCGATTATGAAGCGAATGGCCATCAGCCATCGTGCCAAGCACTTCCCTCATCAGCTTTCTGGTGGTCAGCAGCAGCGAGTAGCCATCGCCCGTGCCGTGGTCTTCGGTCCGAAGCTCATCCTTGCCGATGAGCCTACGGGTAACCTCGATTCCAAGAATGGTGCCGAGGTGATGC
>OHZW01000102.1_pt1 | contig 22446 bp, 18 predicted proteins | sample 1580641 | NCBI WGS metagenome assembly OHZW01 (sample SAMEA3882505, study PRJEB24775) | human gut metagenome | biome: human-associated habitat; feature: intestine environment; material: feces | place: Netherlands | collected 2009/2010
TTTTTGGGAGGAAAATTTAGCGTTAGCTAAATTTTAATGCCCGACCGACACTCTGCTAAACCACAATTTATGGTGTTTATCTTATGTTTAAAATATAACTCAACATAGATTTATTTCTTTTTTAAAATTATCACATAAAATTCAAATTAAATTTTATATAAGTTCGTTGAAATTTTGTTTATAATATTATATAATAAATGTATTATATATAAGGAATTGATTTTATGTTTAAAAAAATTAAAACTACGTTAGCTTGTTGTTCTGCACTTATGATGCTTTGCGCTGTACCTCTAAATGCAAATGCGGCGGAAGAAGTGAAAATTAACGATGCTGCTTCTGTTGCTGTGGGGGACACATTTACATATTCAATGTATATTGCTGATGCATCAAAAGATGTAATGGGTATGCAGGCATATGTTTTTTATGATACAGATTACCTTGAAATTGACACTGATTCTATTAATTTTGATAATTTGAACGGTGTGATTTATAATGGAAATCTTGACGGATATATGACTTTTAATTTCTCTGATATATCAAATTATGCAAGCTTTTCATCCCGTACACAGCTTGTATCTATGAATTTTAAGGTTAAAAAATCCGGAAATACTAATGTTACATATTTTATTAAAGAAATGTATGACAGCGATATGAATACTCTTACTGCATATACCATAACCTATGATATTAAGTCAGACGGAAAAACTGTTGTTTCAGAAAAAACACCGATTGTTGAAGAAGCGGAAAAATATATAAATACTTACCAGGGAAATTTTATTAATTATATAGACGGTAAAGGAAATGATAATACAGATGAAAAAACGGACCATAAAGCTGTAATCGGCGAAAAAACAACAATGATGCCGCAAAATAACCAAGGCAATACGCAATATGTTGATGTGCAGAAATCGGGTTCGGGTGCATCGGTTACAACGATTGTAATCGTTTGCGGCTTGCTGCTGATAGGCGGAGCAATCGGCGGAGTTATGTATTTCAGACATAAAGAAAATACGAAAAACGGTTTGAATACTGATAGTGACAATATTGACAACGATATGACTTAAAGTGACGAACAGTTTTGACTGTTTATTGCAAAATTAAAAATTGTTTAAAAATTGTTTAAAAATTGTAACTGATTTTTGGTTATTATTACACCCTATAATCGACCTGTTTTTTTGAAAAAGCCTTGATTTTTTGAGCAAATTATTATATAATTGTCATACCGAGTATATCGGAAACATATTTTTATAGGAGGAAATTTCTAATGTCCAAGAAAATCATTAGTCTTATGTTGGCTATGGCTCTTTCTGCTTCAATGGTAGCAGTTGCAGCAGTTAGCGTTTCAGCTGACACAGACAGCGATGGTAACTATGTTCCTTCAGAGGGAACTGAAACATATAGATATTATTTCTATATGCCACAGAGATGGGAAAATGAGTTCACAACATCAACAGGTGCATACTGGTGGGAAGGCACAGATGCTTGCGAAACATGGCAGGATATGTATAAGGTTAAAGAAACTGAGAACGAAAACATTTTCTGTATTGATGTTCCAACGGATGTTCCTAAGCTCATCTTCAACAACTATGTTGACGGCGGTGATGATCCAACGGCTCCTCAGTACACAAAGGCTGCTCAGACATCAGATGTTACATGTGTAGACGATGATGGTGAAGAGGCTTGGGGTTACTGGCCTAAAACTGATGAAGACGATCCTAGTAACGAGCTTTATCCGGAAGGTATCAGAAATTTTAATAACATGATTTATGTTATTGATGAAAACAGAATTGAAGAGAACCCACTCAACCAGAAGCTTACATGCCGTGGTCAGTGGTACTACTACTATGGTAACGGCGAATATGGTTACACACCTGTAAAGGGTGACGGCGCTGTTTACAACACAGAGTATATGTCATTTGAAAAGGCACTTAAGGATAAAGAGGACGGTGTTAAACCAACACCAACAGAGCCTGACTCAACTGTAGCTACAACAGAGGCAGTTGAAACAACAGCTTCAGAGGAAGCTACAACAGCTCCTGCTCCAGTTTCAAAGCCTGCTCTTACAGTAAATGCTAAGTCAAACGTCTTCTCAGATGCTAAGGCTGTGTATGATAACTCAACAAAGCAGGTTACAGTTACTTACTACCTTGGCACAGACAGAGATCTCGTAAACCTTGAGTGGTACTTAAAATTTGATAACACTGTTCTTGAGTATAACAACAAGTCAAACCTTGATGCTACAGGCAAGAAACTCGCCATTATGCCACAGATTCCAAGCGGCTTTGTTTTTAATACAAGCCTTCCGGGAAAAATCAATTCTAACGCTTCTGACCTTGGTCTTTACGCAATCGACTCTAAGAAGCCATTTATACAGGTTACATTTGATGTAATCGGTGAGCCTGAAAATGTTGAAACAACTATCGACCTTGACGTAAGAGTTCTTACAACAGGCGAGCTTGACCCCGACAAAATGCAGGTTGATGCTTCAACAATGAACTCGTTCGTAGTTGATTCTGAAATTAAGGATCCTTCAGTTCTTAAGGTTGCTAATACAACTCTTACAGAGTCAACATATGTAGCGCCAACAGTTCCTGAGACAACAAAGGCTACTGAAACAACAAAGGCAACTGAGACAACTAAGGCTTCTGAAACAACAATAGCTCCTGCAACTGGAGATGCTACATCATCGACAGGCGCAACAGTTAAGCCGGGTACAGCTGATACAGCTAACAACGGCAACAACGCAGCTAACAATGATAACGGCACAGTTAAGACAGGTGACGCTACACTCGCAGTTGTAATTCTTACTCTTCTTGTTTCTGCTACAGGCGTAATGTTCGTCATTCGCAAGAGAGAGATGTTCTAATCTTAATTAGTAATAATTTAGATTTCTTTGGGCTGACCTGACAGGTCAGCCCATTTTTGATATTATGATTAAGAATAAATTTCAGAAAAATTGTGTAAATTATGGTTTAGCATAATTCATTGTCGGGTAATTATATAAGTTTGGTCAACCTTTTCAAAGGTTGTGGGCAAAGCCCACAAATACTTTCCGCTTACGCAATCTGACGATAGCCAAACAGCTCGCTGTTTGGCGGCTTGAACGCAACGGCGAATGCCCTTAAATGCGATAGCAACAAAAAAGCCATTCGATATATAATGAAAAGTTAATTATTTCTTTTATAAAATGCTGTCGCCTGTTTTTCAAACTATGTGCAAGCACGCAAACAGCGTGGCTGTTTGCGCCTGATAAATTGTTATATCGGAAGATTTTATGGGCGCTGCCCAAACCCGCAATTTTTGAAAAAATTGAGTAAACTTTTTTGTTTTTGGGAGGATAATTTAGCGTTAGCTAAATTTCAATGCCCGACCGACACTCCGCTAAACCCAATTTATCAAGTTTAACCAAAATTTAGAACAGAAAAATACCCTATAAACTCATTTTAATATGTCTGATATTTACTTAAATTTATAACTTGTATTTTGTGCATTGACAATGAATTTTACTTATAATTCCTATAAATAATAATTTTGAAAAAAATTAAAAAAATAGCGTATTTATGAAGAATTTATCGTAAATATCAGTTGACAAAGCGCAAATACTTTTGTATAATAATCAATAGCGTTTTAATATGCGTTTATGCGGTCAAGAGGTGCAATTATGCTTTTTGAACTTAAAAGTGTCTTTCAAAATGAAGGCGAAGAAAAAACAATCAGCTATAAGCTGGATATAAGCAATATTGACATTGACGGCGTTTTTCCATTCAAAACACCGCTTGATATTACCGCAACAGCAGGAAATAGGGCATCACTTGTTGACCTTACTTTGCTTGTCAGCTTTGACTATGTTCGCAGCTGCGACAGATGTGGAGAAGAATTTACAAGGAAGATGAAGTACAAGTTTACTCATAAGCTTGCCCGTACTCTTGAAACTGACGGCAACGACGACTATATTGAAACACCTGATTTTGTACTCGACCTTGATGAAACGGTTATTTCTGATGTGCTGTTGTCGCTTCCGCAGAAAAACCTCTGTAAAGAAGATTGTAAAGGACTGTGCAGTCAGTGCGGTCATAATCTTAATGAGGGTGAATGTGATTGCGATAAAAAGCAGGTTGACCCAAGGCTCGAGATTCTTAAACAACTTATGGATTGATATATGTTATTGTAAGGAGGTCTTTGTAATGGCAGTACCAAAGAGAAAAACTTCACACGCAAGAAAGAGTTCAAGACGTTCAACAGTTTGGAAGCTCAACGCTCCAACACTTGTAATTTGCCCTAACTGCGGTGAGTATAAGGCAGCTCACAGAGCTTGCGGCAACTGCGGTATGTATAACGGCAGACAGGTAATCGTAAAAGCTAACGAGAACTAATTACGGTACAAACATTATGGGCGGCAGAATTCTGTACGCCCTTTTGTTTTGCTCTGATACCTTGAATTTTTCGTGATTTTTGTGTAAAATAAGTGTGAGGTGAGTTCGTGGCTGTAAATATATTTGGTGTGACTGCTAACAGTCACGCAGACAGAGCAAAAATTAAAAACGGTGAAATTCTGCTTAGTATTAACGGAAATATAATCGAAGATGTCCTCGATTACCGTTTTTATCAGGTAAACAGAGATTTGACACTCGAGATTAAAGATAAAAACGGCGAAATCAGAACAGTGCGTATTGTGAAAAGTGAATACGAGGAAATCGGTCTTGAGTTTGAAACTTATCTGATGGACGAGCAAAAGAGTTGCCGTAATAAGTGTATTTTCTGTTTTATAGACCAATTGCCTAAAGGTATGCGTGAATCACTTTATTTTAAAGACGATGACAGCAGACTTTCATTTTTGTTTGGTAATTACATTACGCTCACAAACCTTACACAGCACGAAATTGACAGAATCATAAAAATGCACATCAGCCCGATAAATGTGTCGGTTCACACTACGAATCCACAACTGCGCTGTAAGATGATGCATAACCGTTTTGCAGGTGATGCGTTAAGACATCTTGAAAGTTTTGCAAAGGCAGGAATCAGTCTTAACTGTCAGATTGTTGCTTGCCCCGGTATAAATGACGGTGATGAACTTATCCGTACTTTTACCGATCTTGAAAAACTTGGAGTTAATATGACCGCTGTCGTGCCTGTAGGACTTACAAAATACCGTCAAGGATTATATCCGCTTACGGAATACAATCAAGAAACTGCCGCACAGACGCTTGATATAATCGAAAAATTCGGTGATGAATGTGTTAAAAAGTACGGCAGAAGAATTTTTTATGCCGGCGATGAATTTTATATAAAGGCTAACAGACCGATTCCCAATCCTGATTTTTATGAGGGCTTTCCCGCCGTAGAAGACGGTATTGGTATGATTGCCTGTCTTAAAGAAGAAATTGAGTTTGCTGTGGAGGACAGCGAGTACAATGATGCATTGAATTATAAGGTGACTATGGCATGCGGCGAGGCTGTTGCACCTTATTTGAGAGATATGATGAAGATTATTGCAACAAAATTTCCGAATATAGAGATAAATGTTGTTGCAATTAAAAATAACTTTTTTGGCGGAGGAGTTAATGTGTCGGGTTTGGTCACAGGCGGTGACTTGATTGACCAACTGAAAGACAAAGACCTTGGCGACAAACTTTTTATTCCGTCATCTATGCTTAGATTTGAAAATGACATTTTCCTTGATGATGTTTCGGTTGAAGATGTTGAGCGTGAGCTTAATATTTCTCTTGGAATTGTAAATAACAACGGTGACGAACTTGTAAGAGAAGTTACCACGGTAAAGGAATGATAGAAGAATGAATAAACCTGTAATTGCGATTGTAGGCAGACCGAATGTCGGTAAATCTACACTTTTTAATAAACTTATCGGTCAAAGACTTTCAATAGTCGATGATACACCGGGTGTTACCCGTGACCGTATTTACGGCGAGGTTGAATGGCTCGGCAAAAAAGCGTTTATAATTGACACAGGCGGTATTGAACCGAAATCCGACGATATTATTTTGTCGCAGATGCGCAGACAGGCACAACTTGCCATTGATACCGCAAATGTAATTATCCTTGTAACGGACGGCAAAACAGGTATGGTTGCCACAGATATGGATATTGCGCAGATGCTTATGAAATCAAACAAGCCGATTGTGCTTTGTGTAAATAAATGTGACGGAATCGGCGAACCGACTCCTGAATTTTATGAATTCTATAATCTCGGACTCGGAGATCCTATTCAGGTTTCATCTGTTCACGGACACGGCACGGGCGATTTGCTTGACAATGTGTTTGAACACCTTGATTTTACAGAGGACAGCGAGGATGACGGCACAGTAATTAATGTGGCTGTTATAGGCAAGCCAAATGCAGGTAAATCATCGCTCATTAATAAAATTACAAACGAGGAGCGCTGCATAGTTTCTGACATTGCGGGTACTACAAGAGATACCATTGACACAATGATTGAAAATAAGTACGGTAAATTTAACTTTACCGATACAGCAGGACTTCGTCGTCAGAATAAAATTTATGATGATATTGAAAAGTACAGTATTATCAGAGCAAAGATGGCTATTGAACGCAGTGATGTATGCGTTATTATGATTGACGCAGAGGCAGGCGTTACCGAGCAGGATACAAAGGTAGCAGGACTTGCTCACGAGGCAGGCAAGGCTTGTATTCTTGCGGTAAATAAATGGGATGCAATTGAGAAAAACGACAAGACAATGCAGGAGTTCAGGAAAAAACTTGATACAGACTTTGCATTTATGTCTTATGCTCCTAAGGTATTTATTTCTGCAAAGACAGGTCAGCGTATTGACAGGTTGTTTGAATTTATTGTAAGCTGTGCGGAGCAGTCTGCAAGAAGAATTACAACAGGTATGCTCAATGAATTGCTTGCACAGGCTACAACAAGAGTTCAGCCGCCGTCGGATAAAGGCAAGAGATTAAAGATTTTTTATGTTACCCAGGCATCGGTTAAGCCGCCGACATTTATTTTCTTCTGTAATAACGCTCAATTATTCCACTTTTCTTATCAGCGCTATCTTGAAAACAGAATCAGAGAGGCATTCGGACTTGAGGGCACACCAATCAGAATTATTATCAGGGAGCGTGGCGAAAAGTAATGAATTTTTATTTATCGTTTTTAGCGTATAATTGTTGGAGAATTATAATTACTGCCATTATAGCTTATCTTTTAGGCAGTGTGAATACAGCCGTTATAGTTACAAAGATTGTAACGGGCGGTAAGAAAGACATTCGTGAAATGGGCAGCGGTAATGCAGGATTTACAAATGTTCTGCGTTCCGTAGGAAAAGTGCCTGCAATTTTTACAATCGTATGTGACGCTCTTAAGTGTGTGGTTGCGGTTATTATAGGCTGGTTGATTTTCTCGACTATTCCTGCAGACAGTCAGATTCTTTCAAATGAATTTGGCAACTGCGGCAAGTATATAGCCGGTATTTTTGCAATACTTGGACATTCGTATCCTGTTTATTTTCACTTTAAAGGCGGTAAGGGTGTTGTAACCGCTGCCGCTCTTATAGCAAGCGAGGATTGGAGAGTATTTATTGCAGTTATCGCAGCTTTCCTTATTGTTTTTGCTTGTTCAAAAATCATTTCGCTTTCGAGCATAACAGCGGCTGCACTTTACGGCCCATTTACATTCCTTGCAACATTCTTGTTTGATTATCCGAACGGATATTCTTTAGGCTATGTTATCTTGTCAACGGTTGCGGCATTGATTATCGGTATATTTGTTATTGTTAAGCATAAGGATAACATCAAAAGACTTATGCGTGGCGAAGAAAAGAAAATTACCGCAAAGAAAAAGACAAACGCTTGACGGACTTTTGCAAAAGTTGTAAAATAATGACGGATAATTTTATTGAAAGGTCGAATATTATGTCTGACTGTATTTTTTGTAAAATAGTTGACGGTTCTATTCCGTCTACAAAGGTTTATGAGGATGATAAAATCCTTGCATTCAAGGACTTAAATCCACAAGCACCTGTTCACACTCTTATTGTTCCGAAACAGCATATCTGCTGTGCTGATGAAATTACTGCCGATAACTGTGAGATAGTCGGTTACATATTCTCAAAAATTCCGGAGATTGCAAAATCACTTGGTCTTGAGAACGGCTATCGTATTGTTAATAACTGCGGTGAGGATGGCTGTCAGTCAGTAAAGCACTTGCACTTCCATTTACTCGGCGGCAAAAAGCTTGCTGAAAATATGGCTTAAGAGGTGAGTACGATGGTTACATATAAAATTACTATTGCAGGTCACGAGCGTGAACTTGAGCTTTTTCCTGTAAGTGATAAACTTGATATTGCAGCTTTTATTATGTTTGGCGATGTTGAAATTACCGAAGTATCTGCTAAAGAACTGTTAAAGATTTGCCCTGAACACGATGTTGTTGTTACGGCAGAGGCAAAAGGTATTCCTCTTTGCTATGAAATGGCAAGACAGGGCTGCAAAAATTATGTTGTTGCCCGTAAAGGCATTAAGGTTTATATGAGAAACCCTATTGAAGTAAATGTTAAGTCAATCACAACCGAGAATGAGCAAAAGCTTTATCTTGGCGAGGGTGACGCAAACTTTATTAGGGGCAAAAGAGTTTTGATTGTTGATGATGTTGTTTCAACAGGTCAGAGCCTTGAGGCAATTGAAGAGCTTGTTACTAAGGCCGGCGGAAATATAGTAGGTAAAGCGGCTGTGCTTGCCGAAGGTGACGCAAGAGGCAGAAAAGATATTATTTATCTTGAGGAATTGCCGCTGTTTTTTAAATAAAACTGATAAATAAGGATTGAATTTTATGAAACGACCGTTTGCATTGATTGGTATTACTTATCTTTCTGTGCAAGCGGCGCTTTTTTATTTAGAGTCGGATTTAGCAGCGGCAATATTAACCGCTGTGTGTTTTATCGGAACGATTGTTTCGCTCTTTATACTTAAAAATAGAAATTTACGGCATACGGTGCTTTGCTTTTGTTTGACAGCAGCATTTGCAAGTACGATTTTCAGCGGATATAATATATTTGTTAAACAGCCGATTGTAGATAAATATTCCGAAAGAGAAATATATGTGACGGCAACTGTATTTGAGCAACCCACGGTGCAGTACGATACTTACAGATATTTAATTGAAACCGATAGTATAAACGGAAAAATCGAAAAACTGAAAATCTGTCTTTCAACAATTAATGAATTAAATGTTGAAGAATTTGACAGAATAAGCTGTGTTTTGCCATTAAAAGAATGTACTAAAAGTCAGATGATTGCTGACGGTGCGTTTTTACAGGCATCTGTTAATAAAAACTTTGCTTATATTGTAAAAAATACCGATGACAAGCCTCTGTATTATCAAGCTTTAAAGATAAGAGAAAATTTTGCGGACAGTTTTGAACAAAATATGTCGCAGGATTGCGCATCACTGTGCAGAGCGGTTTTATTGGGAGAAAAAACCGCTTTATCGCAAGAAATTCAGAACGATTTTACCCGTTGCGGCGTAAGTTTTTTGATAGTTGTGTCGGGTATGCATCTTGCCATAATCAGCAGTTTTGTATTTTTGTGTATCAAGAAAATTATAAAAAACAGAGTTTTGCGTTCGATGATAATGCTTATATGCGCATTTTCATTTATGGCGGTAACAGGATTTGCACCGTCTGTTGTAAGAGCGGGAGTAATGCTTGCCGTAGTGTATTCGGGAAAAATGTTTATGCGCAAAGGAGATTCGCTCAATTCGCTCGGAATTGCGGCTTTAATTCTCACCGTACCCAATCCTACAGCTGTTGCCGATGTGGGTATGCTTTTATCTTTTACAGCAACGCTTGGAATAATATTGTGGGCAAGAAAAATTACAGTTTATATAATGGGCAAATTTGCAAAATTGAAAAGACTTAAAAAGCCCGTTGAATTTACAGTAAACTTATTTGCTGTTTCCGTTTCTGCCACTGTATGGACAATGCCGATTTCAGTGTTGATGTTTGGTAAAGTATCGGTATTTTCAATCTTGCTTTCCGTTATACTTTCGCCTGCGGTAAGCGTACTTGTAGCTTGTGCGTTGCTTGCGGTGATTCTTTACGGCTTTGGAATTGTAAGTATTATTGCTTATCCGCTTACCTTTGTATGTGAGCAGTTAAGTAAGTATGTAATTTTTATTGTCGGCACATTTTCGGATATTCCGTTTTCTTCGGTAAACGCACGAAAACCGTATTTTTACATTTGGCTTGCTCTTATTGCGGTTATGGTGATTGTCGGATATTTTGTTAAAAACAAAGCAAACTATGCCGTTAAGAGCACTGTTATTTCGCTGTGTGTTCTTGCACTCGGTTTTGCGGTTTACTCCGTAATTGATGTAAATACAACCGTCATTAATATTTACGCAACGGGAGGAAATACGGTTACGGTAAAGCGTGGAAAAAATTGCTCGGTTGTCAGCTGCGGCGGAGAAGCAACAAATGTATATTATGCCGTGTCTGATATTATGGAAGATACGACTTTGCTTGATTTTTTGATTGTGCCTTCGGATTCGGACGGAAGTTTGCTTTATGCCGATATTTTCCAAACAAAATTTGACGAATCGGATGTTTTGATATATGATAGTAAAGGTGAGAATGAAGATAACGGTAATGTAAAATATTTTACTGTAAATAAAAGTTTTACGCTTAATTTAAATTCGGAAACCAAAGATGAAGCAGTAAGCACGGAAAGCGGTGTGTACCAGTATATCAGCACCGAAAGCACCACTGTTTTGTTACTTGACGGTAATTGCAAGGCAGAAGATATTTTGGAAAAACACAGAAAAGCAGATTACATAATTACCGATAAAGACGGAGATAATTTGCAAGATATTTGCGGTAAAAAAATTATTACGAATACCTACGATGCAAACGCAAAAGATTGCGAAGATATGATTTTTGTACGGGACAAAAATCTGCAGATTGTTATTGATTGACGGAGGAAATATGGCTGTACTAACAGATAAACAGATGGACAAGCATATAAAAGAAAGAAATTTTGCAAAGGTGTATTTGATTTACGGCGAAGAGCAAATGTATGTAAAAAAATATACCGATAAGCTTGTTACGGCTGTAGCAGGTAAGACACCGTCAGAGTTTAATTTTCATTCATTTGGTGACAGCATTAATTTTGACGAGCTTGCCGCCTCTGTACAAATAGTCCCGTTTATGAGTGAATTTAACTGTGTTCTCGTAAGCGATGCGGCTTTCGATGAATTTAATGCAAATGATAACGCAAGGTTTGCAGATATATACAAGGCGGTGCCTGACGGTTGCGTATTTATAGTTTCTTTGCCGTCTGTAAAACCTGTTAAAAATAAAACCGTTTTGCCTGCATTAAAAAAATATGCCGATAAAAACGGAATCGTTTGCGAGTTCAATACTCTTACTCAAAACGAGCTTGTTAAGTTTATTGCAAAATGGGCGAATGCAAACGGAAAATTCATTTCACAGGTAAATGCCACACAACTTATTTCGCTTTGCGGTCGTGACCTTAATATGCTGAAAAATGAGATAGATAAAATTTCCGCATATGCAAAGGGAGAGGAAATCTCTGACGAAGACATAGAAAAACTTGCGACGGTTACACTTGAATCAAAGATTTTTGCGCTTTCGGACGCTGTGCTTAACGGCAATGCACAAAAAGCCTTTAATACGCTTGACACCTTATTTTATCAGCAGGAAAAGACGGCGGATATGCTTTTTATTTTATCGCAGGCTTTTATAGACGCATACAGAATCAGAGTTGCTGATGAAAGCGGCGTACAAAAAACGGAGGTTGCGAGTAAGTTTAATTATAAAAACAGAGCGTTTGTACTTGATAATGCAAGAAGGGCAACAAAGCGAGTTTCTACGCAGGCTTTAAGAAAATCGCTTAGTTTGCTTTTGCAGGCGGAAACCGAATTTAAAAGTGTTTCGGTAAATGACAGAGTGTTCTTTGAAAAACTGATTGCACAGCTTTTGCTGACCGCTGAGAGGGGAAGAGTTTAATTGCTGAAAATAAAAGAGGCAATAATAGTTGAGGGCAGATATGACAAAATAAAATTGAAAAATCTTGTAGACACAACGATTATCGAAACAAACGGTTTCCGTGTGTTTTCGGATAAAGAAAAGCAAATGCTTATCCGCAAAATAGCACAGACGAGGGGAATACTTGTATTTACTGACAGCGATTCCGCAGGCTTTGTTATAAGAAATTTTTTGCGTGGTACGGTTGACAAAAGTAAGATAAAGCATTGCTACATACCGCAGATAAACGGCAAGGAAAAGCGTAAGGCGCACGGTTCAAAAGAGGGCTTTCTTGGTGTTGAGGGAGTGAGCGATAATGTGATTATCAAGGCAATTCGCAAAAGCGGAGCTACAATAATCGGTGAAGATGAACAGGCAGACAGAGAAGAGGTAACAAAAGCCGACTTATACAGGCTCGGTCTTACCGGCAGGGAAAACTCCGAGAAATTAAGAAAAGCCTTGTTAAAGCACTTAGATATGCCGTCTTACCTTACTGCCAATGCTATGCTGTCGGCAATCAATTGCTTATATTCGCTTGATGAACTGAAAAATATAGTTAATGAATTGGAAATTTAATAATCAGAATTTAAATCACCGTTTTTGGACATAATAAAAACGGTGATTTTTTTGTTAAAGAGATTAAAATGTGATTGTATCCTGTTTTCAATCGGCGGAGTTGCTTATGCTTTGCTTGAAATATTGTGGCGGAGAAAAACGCACTGGACTATGGCGGTTACGGGTGGGAGCTGTTTCCTTGCTATTTTCAGAGTATATAAAAAGTTCCCGAAACTTTGCCTGCGCAGTAAGTGCCTTATCGGCGGAGCGATTATTACATTTATGGAGGGCATATGCGGTTTTATTGTAAATGTAAAGTGCAAGCTCAATGTTTGGGATTACAGTAACTGCACCTTGAATTTTAAAGGACAGATCTGCCCGTTTTACAGTATGCTCTGGATTCTTTTGTGTATTCCGATAAGCGGTATATGCAAATTGCTTTGTAAAAACAAAAAAATTATTTAGCAGTCACTTTAGCGTCATTATGAGTATTTATAATAAACCTGTAAAATAAATTTGGAGGAATTATTATGGAAATACTCAAAGTTGAAAATCTTGTAAAAACCTACGGAGAGGGAGATAATATTGTAAATGCGGTTGACAATATTTCTTTGTCTGTAAATAAGGGCGAATTTGTTGCTATAGTAGGCGCAAGCGGCAGCGGAAAATCAACGCTTTTGCATTTGCTCGGCGGTGTTGACAGACCGACAAGCGGCAAAATTTATATAGACGGAAACGAAATAAATAATATGAATAATGATAAACTTGCTATTTTCAGACGCAGGCAGATTGGAATTGTGTATCAGTTCTATAATCTTATTCCGATTCTTACGGTGGAAGAAAATATCTCTCTTCCGTGTGACCTTGACGGTAACAGACCCGACAAAGAGAGAATGGATTTGATTTTAAAGTCTTTCGGACTTTTTGAAAGAAAAAATCATCTGCCAAACGAGCTTTCGGGCGGTCAGCAACAGAGAACCTCGATTGCAAGAGCTTTAATAAATAATCCGGCTATTCTGCTTGCTGACGAGCCGACAGGTAACCTTGATTCAAAATCCACAGAAGAAATTATGAGTATTTTGAAAATGTCTAACCGTGACTTTAATCAGACAATAATTATGATTACGCACAATCTTGAAATTGCAAAGGAAGCCGACAGAATTATTACAATTCAGGACGGCAAAATTTTAAGGGAGGCGTAAGGCTTGAAGATACTGAATAAACTTACTGTTAAAAATTTAAAGTTGAATAAAAGCCGTACGATTGTTACGATTATCGGTATTATGCTTTCGTGCGCTTTGATTATGGTTGTTGCCGGTATGGCGGCAAGCGCACAACAGACAATGGTAAACTTACAAATTAATATTACGGGTAATTATGATTTATTTGTAAAAGGAGCAAACAAAAAAATTATTGACAATGCGCAGGCAAACAGAAATGTAAAGGACATTTATATAAAACAAAATCTCGGTTGCGCATATCTGCCGCAGGCGAAATTTGACACAAAGCCGTACATAAATGTGGTCGCATTTAACGAAAAATCATTTACAGACTGCTTTAATGTTACACTTAAAGAGGGCAGACTTCCGCAAAACGGAAACGAACTTGTGCTTTCGCAGAGTGTAATTGAGAACAGCAGAGCGGAATTTAAAATAGGCGATACAATTACACTTGACTTGGGCAAAAGAGTTTATGTATCGGGTGCGGAAATACCGTTAAACGATACCGAATATTTTATTGACGAAAATGGTTTGGAAAAACTTGTCGATACTCATAAAAAGACTTACACTGTTGTAGGTGTGTTTAATAAGGTTTCTTCATCATATTTTGCGGCAGACAGCAATTCTGCGAGCAGTTCCGCTTTCACTTTAGCTGAAGAAAATGCCGATATAAATGATTTGTTTATAAGCTTTACATCAGACGGTGAAAAAAATTATATTACAACGAGCGGTGAAATTTTAAATTTAACGGGTGACGATTTTGAGAGTTTAAAAAATAATTTTGAAGTTTATCTTGAAAACGGTGATTTTGATGAGGCGAGTATAAACAAAGATTTGCTGAGATACAAAGGCTTTGCGCTAAGTGACGAGTATATGAGAATGCTTTTATCATTAGCTGTAATAATTATTGTAATTATTGCAATTTCAAGTATTTTTGTTATCCGCAACAGCTTTGCAATTTCAATTACCGAAAAAACAAAGTTGTACGGTATGCTTGCTTCAATCGGTGCTACATCAAAGCAGATAAGGCATAATGTGCTTTTTGAGGGCTTTGTGCTTGGCATAATCGGTATTCCGGCAGGCATTTTGCTTGGCGTAGGTGTAATTGCGCTGCTTGTGGTAATTTTGAACGCATTGCTCGAAAATATGCTGAACGGAATCTCATTTGTTTATGCTGTTCCATGGTGGGTAGCGGTTATTTCTGCTGTAATGTCAGCGGTTATTATTCTGTTTTCTACGCTTTCATCGGCTTTCAGAGCCTCAAGAATTGCTCCGATTACCGCAATCAGAGGCAACAACGACATTAAGATTAATAAAAAGAAAAGCTATAAATCACCGAAATTTATTAAAAAGCTGTTTGGTGTGGGCGGAGAAATTGCCTATAAAAACCTTAAACGCAGTAAAAAGAAGTACCGCACTACTGTAATTTCTATTATTATAACAGTTGCAATGTTTATTTCAATTTCCACCTTTATTGAGTACGGATTAAAAATTGCAGGTGATCACTTTAAGGATATTTCTTACAATATTACTGTACATGCAAACGATAAGCTGTCATATGATGAATACGAAAATGTTTACAAAAGAATCATTGCTGATACGGATATAAATTCAAGCATAAAAGCCTGTGAAAATTATTATGGCAATATAGTGGGGCTTACCGATTATTATACGGAGGATGCCAAAGCGGCAGAGTTATCGGGCGGCGATTTAGCGTATGTGTTTGGTGTGGATAATAAGAGCTTTAAGGAGTATGTAACCGCACTTGGATATAATTATGATGATGTCAAGGATAAAGCACTTATTACGAATGATTTTAAATACTACAATTCGGATAATATTCTTATCAAGGGTAAGGAATTTGACTTGCCTATGAACACTGTTGTAAAGTTGTATCCTAACGGAACCCCGTCATATACTGAGGATGATATTAAAGAAATTCAGAAAACAGATCCTGATTTTGTATATAATCCGGATGATTATAAGTCTGTTGACCTTGTTATATATGATACAATTAATAAGGAAGTGCCGGGGTCTATAGTTTCAAGTATTATGAGTACCCTAAATGAGGGAAGTGTGCTTGTAAGTGAGGATTATTTTAAAAAGCTGTTTGCCGAGGATAATGACCATACAACAGGAGTCATTGTTATTGATTCGGCTGACCCTGTAAATACGGTAGAATATATAAATAATCTTGATATAGAAAATCTTGATGTTTTTAATATTAACGAGCAAAAAGAACAGATGAATGCCATTGTGCTTATTATTGCAATCTTTGCTTACGGTTTTATTATTGTAATTTCACTTATCGGTATAACAAATGTATTTAACACAATCAATACCAATATGCGTTTGCGCAGTAAGGAATTTGCGATGCTCAAGTCTATCGGTATGACAAAGAAAGAATTTAACAGAATGATAAGACTTGAAAGTTTGTTCTACGGTTTAAAATCCTTGCTTATCGGTGTTCCGCTCGGATTGCTCGGAGGTTATGCTATATTTAAGGCTACGGGAAATACCATTATGCTTAACTATTCATTCCCGACTATGGCTGTACTCATAAGCATAGTGTTCGTATTCTTTGTTGTATGGCTTATTATGAAAATTTCTATCAGCAAAGTGAATAAACAGAATATAATTGAAACCATACGCAACGATAATATTTGACATATCGGCTTACAGGGTGATATAATCACAAAAGAAGGGAAGTGTTAGTATGAAGATACTGCTTGTTGAGGATAACAAAAGCATAATAAAAGGACTTGAGTATGCATTTGCACAGAACGGCTACAGTTGTGAATACTGTCTTAGTTTAGACGAGGCTGTACGAAAAGCACCTTTTAATTATGATGCAGCAGTGCTTGATATAATGCTTCCCGACGGAAACGGCTTTGATTTGTTTAAAAAAATTCGCAGATATTCCGATTTGCCTGTAATTTTTCTTACCGCTGTTGATGATGAAGACAGTGTAGTAAACGGACTTGAACTTGGTGCGGACGATTACATAACAAAGCCTTTTTCTACAAGAGAACTTATTGCACGCATAAAGCGAGTGGCGAATAAAAACAGTAAAAAGAACATAATTACAGTATCGGGCGTTACGCTTGATTTGGATAAATCGGCGGTGTTTGAAAACGGAAAACAGCTTGAACTTACCGCACTTGAATACAAATTACTGTCGTTGCTGATGCAGAATGTCGGCAAGGTGGTAACGAGAGAACTTATATTTGAAAAAATATGGGATGTATCGGGCAACTTTGTAAATGACAATACGCTTACCGTATATATCAAGAGAATACGCAAAAAACTTGATGCGGATATTATAAAGACGGTTAAGGGCTTGGGTTATCAGGTTGCGGAGGTCAGCAAATGAAAAATGCTCAAAAGTTTGTATGTGCGGGTCTTGCGGTAACAATTGTATTTTGTGTAATATCAGCTGTTTTTACTTTTATCGGTCTTGAGAATATAAGAAAAACAAGTAACGATACCATAAATCAGCTTGTAAATATACTGCTTGAAAAATACCCTGATGTCAGCGAAAAAGAAGTAGCCGAAATACTTAATAATAAAACCGAATATACGGATAATTCGGAATTTTTAAATAAGTACGGAATTTACCCCGAAAAGGATTGGGTTTCGTACAACAATCAAGGCTCGTATAAATATGTAGTTATTTCGGCAATTATTTGCTTAGCCTTTGGCATTGCTTTTATAGTGATATTTTTATTATATTTAAAAATGCAAAAGCAACAGACTATGGAAATAGCAAAGCGGATTGAACGCATTAACCTTGGCGATTATTCATTGCAGATTGACGAGAACAACGAGGACGAGCTTTCTCTGCTTGATAATCAGATTTATCGTACAACCGTAAAATTCAGAGAGCAGGCGGAAAATTCAAGGAAAGACAAGGAAAACCTGCAAAAATCATTGTCGGATATATCACATCAGCTCAAAACTCCGCTCACTTCAATAATTGTTATGGTGGAGAATATTTTAGATGATGACGATATGCCGCTTGAAATCAGGCGTGAATTTTTAAATGATATTAAGCACAACACGAATACTATTTCTTTTTTGGTGCAAAGTCTTCTTAAGTTATCAAAACTTGACGCAGAGGCGGTTAAATTCAGATATGAGCAGGTTGAGGTGAAAAGCATTGTTGATGAATGTATTAAAAATACCGCTGTAATGGCTGAAATTTTGGGTGTAAGACTTGAAACCGACTGCAATGACATAATTCTTAATTGCGACAGAAAATGGCTTTGTGAGGCTATTACGAACATAATTAAAAACTGTATTGAACACTCGCACAACGGAAACATAAAAATAACCGCTGAGCAAAATAAACTTTATACGAAAATCAGTATAAAGGATAACGGCAGCGGTATAGATAAAGAAGATTTGCCGCACATATTTGAGAGATTTTATAAGGGCAAAAATTCAAGTGATGACAGTGTGGGCATAGGACTTGCCCTTGCAAAGTCGATTATTGAAAAGCAAGGCGGATACATAAGTGTATCGTCTGAACTTAATAAAGGCAGTGAATTTGTAATAAAATTCTTCAACAACTGAATATCAACAAAAAACAGGTTGCCGCTTAATTGCGACAACCTGTTTTTGTATCTTAGATTTCAATGCTTTTGATTGAATCAAACTCGTCCTGAATTTCTTTTGAAGGTTTCTTTGCTATAAGAGAAACTATAATATTTACGATAAGCGCAAGCGCAAAACCTAAAACAAGAGAATAAAGATTTGTTGCTTTGTAAAGAGTTGCACCGTTTACGAGCGGTAAATAGTCCCATACAATAACTGTAAGTGCGCCTGTTGCCATACCGCTGATTGCACCTGCAAGTGTTGAGCGTTTCCAGAATAACGCAAGAAGTACAACCGGACCGAAAGCAGAGCCAAAACCTGCCCATGCGTCAGAAACAAGTCCCATAATACTTGAGTTAGGATTAATGGCAATTACAAAGCCGATAATTGCAACAACAACTACCGCAACCTTACCGATGTTAAGAGCACTTTTCTCTGTAGCGTTTTTCTTAACGCCTTTGTAAATATCCTCTGATACGGCAGATGCGGTAACAAGGAGCTGGCTGTCGGCTGTTGACATAATAGCGGCAAGAATACCGCAAAGGAATATACCGCCGATGAATATCATTATTCCGTTATCGGAGAAGATCTGCTGAATAAGTCTGATGAATACTGTTTCGCTTGCTGTAGCGTCAAGGTTTTCGATAAGGTAACCTCTTGCAACAATTCCGATAAGGCAAGATGCGGCAAGTGAAATGATAACCCATACGATAGCAATTTTTCTTGACTTTTTGATTTCAGAGTCACTTTTTACCGCCATAAATCTTATAAGAATGTGTGGCATACCAAAGTAACCGAGTCCCCATGCAAGGTTAGAAATAATGGAAACGGCAGAAACATTTGAACCGTCATCATTTTTAAAGAAGTTAAGGTAATTATCCGGGTTTGTTACACCGCTGTCGATAAGTGACTGTGAGAAACTGTTGTTATATGTAAGAGCTACATAAGCGATTATCGGAACCGCCATAATGGCAACAAGCATTAAAAGTCCCTGTATAAAGTCAGTGTAGCAAACAGCCTTAAATCCGCCGAGAAATGTATAAACAAGAATTACAATTACAGCAACTATAAGACCGATTGTATATACAGTGTTGTAGTTTTCGGCGTTGCCGAAAAGTGTAGCGAAAAGCTTTGCGCCCGAACTGAATGCCGAGGCTGTATATACTGTGAAGAATATTGCAATAATAATGGCAGATACCATTTTTATTACGCCCTTATCGTCACGGTAACGGTTCTGGAAAAAGCTCGGAATTGTAAGTGAGTTTCCTGCAACGATTGTATATTTTCTTAATCGTGCCGAAACAATGTACCAGTTGAGTATAGTACCGATCAAAAGTCCGACTGCTATCCATACCTCACCTGTTCCCGCAAGGTAAACCGAACCCGGAAGTCCCATAAGCAGCCAACCGCTCATATCGGAAGCCTGTGCAGAGAGTGCAGCGGTCCAGCCGCCAAGATTTCGTCCGCCGAGGAAATAGTCCTCGTTGTTCTTTGTGCCCTTAGACGATACAAAGCCAATAATTATCATAATGACCATATATGCCGCAAAGGAGCATAAAACTATTATATTTGCTGTACTCATATTTTCCTCCTCTATTTTGTTATTAAACACAAATACTCTTTAATAGTACCAAATTTCAGCAAAAAAATCAAGTAAATTCAATGTTGTAGCAGATTTATACAATAAAATATTTTTATATAATTGTATATTTATTACAGCAGAGCCAATAATAACAACGGAGGTGCTATTTATGAGCGAAAATAACAGCAGAAAGAAAAAGAGCAGATATGAAAAGGCAGGATTCTATACTGCGCTTTCTATCTGCTTAATAGCCGTAACTATGGCAGTGTATTCAACATATAATACTATATCGGGAGCAAAAGAACCTACGGAGCAACCCACCACCACGGCAGTGGAGGTAAATAATCAGGTGACAGGTATAACGGAGATTGCAGAGGAAACTACATTTCCTAAAGTTGCAAATGAAATAACTGTTCCTACAATATCGGTTACAATTCCCCCTTACACCGAACCTACCGAGCAGGACACAACAAGAAATGCCTTACAAACTATGCTTTCAACCGATTTAACTCTAAGTTATCCGCTAAATCAGAAAAACATTATAAGAGAATACAGCGAGAAAACAGTGTATTATAAAAGTCTTAATGTATGGAAATCGCATCTCGGAGTGGATTTTGCAGGCGAGCTTGATGATGAGGTAACCGCAATGACAGGCGGAGCGGTAATAAAGGTTGACGAGGATAAACTGTACGGAAAAACGGTAGAGATTGCAACCGATAATGCCGTAGTTATTTACAGCGGATTAAACGGAATAACCGTAAAAGAAGGCGATTCGGTAGAAAACGGACAGAAAATCGGTGTAATAGGTGCAGTTCCTTGTGAAGTACACGACAAAAATCATATTCATGTTGCCGTTAAGATAGACAGACAATTTGCAGACCCGCTTTCATTTATCAGCAATGGGGAATAAAATCTCCGTTTTTATCATAGATATAATTATAGCACGCCCTCGTATCGTTTCAGGGGCAAACAAAAAAGTGATGGTTGATTTCAGCCATCACTTTTATCTTATTCGTATTCACGATTTACAATTTTACAAAGTACGGTTATCTTTCGCTCTGATGCCATTCTTCATTGCCAAAGATAAAATCATCAATATCCATTACAATAATTCTCATAAAAACACCTCCTATATTATAGTAAACAATACCATTATATTCAGGAAGTGCAGGAATTATACAGGATTACTTGTTAATAATATTTAAGTATTCACAAATAATGTCAACTGCCTGCTCGGTAGAAAGAGCTGTACTGTTAATGCACAAATCATAGTTATCTGCCAAGCCCCACTTTTTTCCTGAATAGAAACTGTAGTAGTTTGCTCTGTTTTTGTCTGCTTTTAATACTGCCTGCTTTGCACGAGCGGGATCAATACTTTGTCTTTCGACTGCTCTCTTAGTTCTTACATCAATGTCAGCATAGATATAAATTTTAGCGAGGTTTTGGTGATCCTTCAAAACATAATCCGCACATCTGCCAACGAATACGCATGGACCTTTATTGGCAAGCTGCTTGATAATCTTGTGCTGTAAAATGTAGAGCTTGTCATTAACAGGTAAATCACCCATAGATGAAAAACCGTTACCGTAATTATAAAGTCCTAATGAAAGAGAGTACAAAAGGCTGTTTGTAGCCTTCTCATCAACATTTTCAAATACTTCAGGACTAATTCCGCTCTCTTTAGCTGCTAAAGATATAAGCTCCTTATCATAGAATGGAATGCCAAGGCGTTCTGAAAGAGCCTTTCCTATGTTGTGACCGCCTGAACCGTACTGTCTTGTAATTGTAATAATGTTATTGCAGCTCATATCATAACCTCCGGTGCAAAGAAATGTATGGAAAAGTAACTTGTATTACTTACTCTATACATATATATAATATCATAATTTTTTAAAAAATCAAATGAATTATACAATTTTTACAAAATTTGTGTAATCAATATAAATTGATTTGAGTTGCTTTGTGCACTATTACCATATAGCACATAAGAAATATATTGAGTTTGTACGAAGTCTGTCTGATATATAAACTATACAGTTGAAATAAGTAATTGACTGTAATACAGTTATTTATCAATATAAGACTTTATCTTAAGATTACATATATACTATTAAAGATAAAAGTAATTTTTGAAATTAAATCAGTTTTAAATTTAATAATCGTGATACTTGATTTTATTAGATATATATGTGAGAGAGTATTATTTCAGACTAAAAATAGTATATTCCATATATGTAAACACTATATATTGAGTTTATAAGGATAAAGTAAAAATTATTTAAAATTTTTTGAAAAAAATTGAAAAAAGGGGTTGCAATTTGTAAAAAGGGGTGATATAATAACAAAGTCGCTTGAGGAAAGCAAAAAAACAACAGAAAAGTTTGAAAGCACTGTGTAAAGCTTTTAAAAAGTTTTGAAAAAAGTGTTGACAAACGAAAATGAATGTGATATAATAATTCACGCACTG
>OHZW01000124.1_pt1 | contig 20087 bp, 20 predicted proteins | sample 1580641 | NCBI WGS metagenome assembly OHZW01 (sample SAMEA3882505, study PRJEB24775) | human gut metagenome | biome: human-associated habitat; feature: intestine environment; material: feces | place: Netherlands | collected 2009/2010
ATGCTGTCGGGGATCTGTCCCACAACTTTTACATCCGGCATCTCATGGATCAGTGATGCAATCATCTGTTGTGCCTGCCAGTTGTCTGCAATCTCCGGTATATAACGAAGCATATCCATGTCAATCCTTCTCCCGATCAGTACATCCATCTCCGTATATTCATCCGGATCCTTTGGATCAGCCGCCCTGATTCCGATTGCCGGAACTCCGTGCATACGCTCCGGTGGAATAGCTTTGAATTTTGCTACTGCCTCTGCCACACTCTTGATATTCTCATGAAATTCACCCATGCTGTGAAATTCCATGCATTCCGCAACCGTAAGCGTGATTACCTTCTTCTCTTCTTTTACCGCTGTATTTTCTGCCACTCTAAATCCCTCCAGTTCTATATCTTCCAGATTTTTTGTCAGCTTCAATGACGCTAAAGGCATCTGATTTTTCTCCTGAAATGAATAAAATTCATTTCCAGGTCCCACTATGATGTGGTCCACCAATTTAACACCTATCAAATCACAAATCTTATTCATTCTGTCAGTCAGACCGATATCTTCCACACTTGGAACCAGTCTGCCGGACGGATGATTATGGACCAGTATGATAGCCGCTGCATTGGACAAAATGGTACTCTTAAGAATCTCCCTTGGATGTGCAATCGACTGGTCAAGAGCACCTATACTTGCAATATTTATATTGATTGGTCTCATGTCAGCCCGCAGATTCACAACAGCAACAACTTCCCTGTCATAATCCCGAAATGTATCTGCCATAACTTTTACTGCTGCCGCCGGACCATTCATAGGTTCCTCACTGAAAAGAGGCGGCATTTCCACCATACGGATAGCCACCTGATTCAGCCGGTGCATTTCTTTTTTCTCTGGTTCCCGTCTCTCCACGCCGGCATAAAATTCCTGTTTCGGACGGATTCCGCTAATGTTCATCCTCCGCTCCTTCCCCAACAGGTATGTTCATTGTAAACTCCCTGTTTTTCATGCTCCTGAGCTTGTCCAGTAAAGACTCTTTTGTAGATGTCTTCTCATGCTTGGAAATCTTCTGCAATCTCTTCATATATCCCAGATATCTGCTTTTTCTTGCCATACTACCGCTCTCCTTTCTTCTTTTGCTGTCCCTGTTTCTTCGGAACCCTGGCCGCTTCTTTTTTCTTTTCATGCAGATCTGCAATCACAGAATCTTTAGGCTCTGCCCTCTGCATCCTTTCCTTTATCCTTCTTATCTGGTCTCTGGTAAGTGGTTTGTCCACAATGCTCCTGTGGAGGATTTTCCCGATAGGAAGCCATGTGACATCCTTACCTGCCATTTCCTGCTCCATGATGAATTTCATATGTGATGCAGAAAACTTCGGATTCATGTAATGTTCCAGGTTCAGGTCTGCTTTTGCTGCTTCATAGATTACCTTGATCTGTGCCGGCTTGAACTCCTCCGACACCCTTCCGGCATCTTCCATAGCTTCTTCAACACGTATTGATGCAACAGATCTAAATGTATAATCCACTTCAACAAATCCACTGTTATAATCATCTACTGCTTTCTGAAATCTTGCCTTTTTCTCCTCTGGTGTGAGCTTATCAAATTCCTTGTCTTCCATAGATTCCTCCCATCAGAAAAAGGCAGCCTTACGACTGCCTCATTCCCTTGATGCTACTCTTCATCCATCTCGTCCTGATCATCTTCTCCTGTATCTTCATCAGGGCTTTCTTCCTCTGTATCTGATACAGACTCTTCTTCAATGACCATATCTGCAAGATAATCCTCGTCATCATCACTGTCGAAGTAATCTGCATCCGGATCCGGTGCATCTGCTTTTTTCTTTCCCTTATTAGACTTCATATACATAAATCCACCAATACCACCAATGGCTGCGATCAGGAACAGTGCCATAATTCCTGTTACATTTTTCTTCTTACCAGTCTCAGGAGCTTTTGTCTCTTCCTTTGGCTCCTCAGAGATTTCTTCTGTAGCCTCTGTACTTTTGACCTCTTCTGTCTCTTTCTCCGAAGCGGTCATGCCCTGGGAATTCATATAGGACTCCACATCATCATCCTCCATAAGCTTCAAGAGATCTGATTCATCAACAAGATTCAGGAAATGCACGGTCTCTGTTCCCTTATCGTCATGGTCAATGATGATATAGAAATAATTGCCGGACTTGGTTGTAACCGTAATGAACTGCTTGCCACCTGCCTCAATGGAACCATAATCATCCACCAGATTCATATTTCCATCCGGTGTAAGAGGACCATAGCTTTCCTCGGCTGTCTCAGTACATTCCTCTGAACCTTCTGCATGTGCGTCCACACCCTGGCAGACATTGTAATCATAAAGGCATACTGCACATTCCTCATTGGTGGAATCCTGAGAGCACTTTTCCTCACAGATGCATTCTGCTTCCTGACTTTGTGCAAATACAGTAACCGGTGCCACACCCGCAACGGCTGTCATTCCGATTACCAGACCTCCCATAATCTTTGCTGCAATCACGTTTTTCAAATTATTCATTCTCTTCATCTAAAAAATCCTCCTCTTCCTTATCCATATCTGTCTCATTGTCTTCATTCTGTTTTTTACCGGATGTATCTGCATTCACGGCTCCGGGCATCGGAACCTGTCCGCTGAGCATTTCCTGTAACCTGCCACTGTTTGCAAGCTGTAAGAACTGTGCCAGCTGTTCCGGTGATAAATTGTAGGATGCAACATCACTGACGATCTGCTGGTTTTCCTCTTCTTTCAGCTTTGCTTCCAGCTGCTTTACCTTTGCATCCGCTGCCTCTCTTTTGGCTACTGCCTTTTTCAGATCCTCGCGGAGCTTATCTAACTTTGCATACATAAGCGCTCTCCTTTCCTTTGTGACAGCAAAAAAGCCACCACTTTGGTGACTTTCGCTGCATTCATAATTACTGGATTCTTCCATAGCAATAGGCATGTGCCCTCCAGTATGGCGTATCATATGACGCATACTGGATTGGATTGCCACAGTGAATCATGATCTTATTTACTGGATCGACTACAATACCCACATGGGATGCTCCGGCTGTGTTATAGGTTCCCTGGAAAAAGACCAGATCCCCCGGTTTTACATCGGAAGCTGCCACCCTTGCGGTTGCATTCTTCCAGCCATTTGCCGTTCCACAATTATTGATGACATAGCTCACAAAACCGGAACAGTCAAAACTTGTCCCCGGTGAGGATCCTCCCCATACATAAGGATATCCAAGATACTTTTCAGCTTCCCGGTGCATATTGGAAAACTGCTGGTCCGTCAGGTATTCTCCCGGTACGGCATATCTCTCATATTCCTCCGATACACCCGGATTTGCATATACATTATCCCCGAAGATATCCGGTTTGTTGCCTCTGGTCTCCAGAAGCAGCGTATACCGTTCCATCTGATCCTGCGTCAGATTCAGTGCACTGACAGCTGCGGATATTCCATTGTTGGTCAGCGTTGTATTCAGTATCTTGTACTCATACTCCACTTCAACCTCATAGGGTTCATATACCTCATATGGAACTGACACTGTATAGGTATAGGATTCAAGACGTCCGTTTATCAGGCGGTATCCGGTTCTTTCCTCATCCCGGTAATGTGTCACATAATGCCATCTGGTCTCTGTCCTGGTTCTGATCTCCACAACTTCCGTTGATGTCAGCTTATACTGATAATCAAAGATGGTCTGTAATTTTGACTGAACCTCTGACGGTGTATAGTTCTCATACAGAACCGTCAGCAGTGCCGCCAGTTCAAAAGGATTATGGGATATCTCTGAAAGTGAATAATTGTATTCGTCATATCTCGGATGATCTGTCTCGATGCTGTCCACCTTATTCTGCAGCGCCGTCTCCAGTGCCACATAATCTGCTTCCACCTGCCTGATATCATCATCCTCAGCGGTAAATGAAGTTGCCACAGTTCCACTATTTATGCCGCTTCCAAGAGCAGAACAGGATGTCAGTGCCCCCGATATCACAAGAACAACGATCAATATTGCCACTGCTATGATCATGCCGATCGGATGGTCTTCACAGAATTCTTTCAGCATCTCTGCAAGCCTTCCCATAAGATCCTCCGCCTGATCTGTCAGCTTTTTACTGATTTTTCCTGCTCCGTTTGCAGCTTCCTTTGCCTGCTTCTTTGCTACCGCCTCAGCAAATTCCCTCTGCATCAGCTTTTTGCGTGTTTTCTTCACGGTAGCTGACATGGTGCTTTCTCCAGCCTCTCCGGCTTCTTTCGCTCCTTTCGCACCCTGCACGGCATCCAGATGTTCATTACGGTTATGGATTTTGGAAGAATATTTCCTTGCCTGTCCATGTTCCCGTACTTTTCCAATACCGGTCTCCACGGCTGCCAGTCCTGCATTCAGGCTGTCTGTTCCACTGTTGTCATCCTCATTTTTAATCGTGGTTTTTCTTACTGTGGCTGCAACTGCCTGATTTTTATATATCCTCCTTCTCCCCTGCTTCTTCATGCTGTGAAGTTCTTTTGCTTCGCTGACAGACAGTGAATTATCCTTTTTCCCGTACCGGATCTTATCACGGTAACTTCTGGCTGCCGATGAATCATTTTTCAGCTTTTTGCCGTGGCTTTTCCCTGCATGGATATCCGGATTCACTTTTTTCTTCCGGGTGGACTTCTTAGCAGAATCCCTTGTATATTTTTCTTCATTCATGCTCTATCCTTTCCGAAGAAACAGCCTCTACGCTGACTGTTCCTTCTTTGCATCAGCCACTTCGGACAGTCTGGTTGTCATGATACGGTAAAGCTCCGTATTTGTCTGGAATCTGTCCACGAATGGAAGGATCACATTTCCATAGAATAAAAGCCCTTCGCCTTCTCCCGAATGTGTTACATACGAAAGCTGGTGAGGGCTGATATTTAACTGCTTCGCAAGGATCTGTCTGTCCCCTACTGCCTGGTTGAGCATATAAATGAAATCAGAGTTTTCAAAGATATTTTCCACTTCCTTGGAAGCAAGAAGGTCCTTTACATTCTGGGTGATGCCGGTCGGGATTCCTCCCCATTTTCTGAAACGCTTCCAGATTTCAACCGTATAGGCTGCCGTCTGGTCTTCACGGAGGAGAAGGTGCATCTCATCCATATAGTATCTGGTCGATCTTCCCTGGATCCGGTTCTCCGTTACTCGTCCCCATACCTGATCCTGTACCACGAGCATTCCTATCTTTTTGAGCTGCTTTCCAAGGTCCTTGATGTCATAACATACAAGGCGGTTCGTAAGCTCCACATTGGTTCTGTGGTTGAATACATTCAGGGAACCTGACACATAGATTTCAAGGGCGGTTGCCACATGCTTTGCCTCCGGCTCCTCCTGGGAAAGAAGTGCCTCATACAGATCTCCAAGGATCGGCATATTCTCCGGTCCCGGATTTTCAAAATATTTCTGATAGATCTGCCTGATACAGCGGTCAATGACCGTCTTTTCTACCGGACGCAGACCATCCTTGTTCCCAACGATCAGCTCACATAAGGACAGAATAAAATCTGCTTTCAGTGCAATCGGGTTGTCGTCATCCGAATAGTTCATATTGATGTCCATAGGGTTGATGTACTGGTCGGATGTCGGACTGATCCTGATAACCTGTCCACCGAACCTTGCGACCAGCGGAGAATACTCTGACTCCGGATCCGAGATGATAATGTCATCATCCGTAACCAGAAAACTGTTGGCAATCTCTCTCTTTGCAGAAAATGACTTGCCAGATCCCGGTGTACCAAGGATCAGTGCATTCGGATTTTTCAGTTTCTTTCTGTCCACCATGATCATATTGTTGGAAAGCGCATTCAGACCATAATACAATGCCTCATCCCCTCTCTGGAAAAGCTCCTGAGTAGTGAACGGCACAAAAATAGCCGTACTGGATGTGGTCATTCCCCTCTGAATCTCGATCAGGTTATTTGCCAGTGGTAGCGTGCTCATAAGCCCCTGCTCCTGCTGGTAATCCAGCCTGATTAGATTGCAGTTATGTTTCTGTGCAATGGAAGCCGCCTGAAACACATTGTTTTCCAGTTCCTGCTTCGTCTTTCCTGTATTCATGACCAGAAACGTCAGAAGAAACATTCTCTCATTCTGGGACTGCAATTCTTTTAAGAGTGCCTTTGCATCCTTGCCATAAGTTGCAAGATCCGATGGGATGATATCCATGTCATAGCCGGCTCTTACTGCTTTTTTCTGTTCCTCGATCTTGGAACGGTCAAGCTCTGTGATCGTATGCTTGATGGTCTTGATTGCCTCATTCTGATCTACGGACTGGATATGCATGGTAACTATCTGGCTTGATTCCATGGAAAGGAAATCCGCCAGAAGCCTGTCGCTGATATCTGATGCATCAATGGATAAAAAGCTCATGCATCCGTACATCTCTCCAATCTGAAAATATCTTCCGGTAGGAAATGCAAAGCTGCTCGGTGCAATAAAATCCTTAACCGAAAGTCCTGATCCTGTCAGGTACTTCCAGTCGAAACGGAACTTCGCATCATCCCCCATGTGAAACTGTCTGTGCATCAGTTCCAGTCTTTCACTGCCGTTTAAGCTCCTTGCCTGTACTCCCAGCCTCTTGAAGTTATTAAGGATATCCGTTTCGATATGCGTAAGTCTCGGTTTTGCTGTCTTCATGGACTCCGCATGGATCCCGAAAGTAAGATATTTCGTCTTCGTAAGACCATTATTTCCCGCTTCCATCTGATGAAGGAGCACTTCCGAATACTCATCCCTGACATCATCGAATCCGTCATTTTTATGGGAGATCTTGATGCTCTTCTCAAAATCCGATACATCCGTTGCCATATTTTCAAATGAAAGCTGAAACTTTACGGAACTGTCAAAGAAATTTAAGAATGCGCACCATTCCTCAAAGATCTCCGTCTTGTCTTCCTGCTGTGCCAGCTGGTAATTGATATCCTGAAACTGGACTGTCTTTGTATAATAATCAAGCCCTACACGGCAGATACCATTCGGAAACATCCTGTCAAAAGGAATGCTCTGCTGTGCCGTCTTCGGTATGCCATCATTTTTCTGGGCATTTCTTACGATCTCCCTTACTGCCATCTGGTCTGCTTTGCTTAATCCTTCCGGCATTGTGAACTTCCTGCTCTCCTGATTTTTCTTTTTGAGAAAGTCTAACAATCTTTTCTACCTCCTTTTCTGCCTCTGCCTGACGCAGAAGTGCTGCGTAATAGTTATCCGTCTTATATGGGCGGATCTTCGGTCTTTTGAAAATTGCCTGTATCATATGGTTCAAAATGACTTCCAGCGGCTGCCCGTTTTTCTCATACATGGCAAGGAAAAAGAATGGCATCATAATGACCATCATTCCCATAACTGCCGTATTGGTCTTCATTACTGTCTTCATCAGAAAAAATGACGGTACTCCGATCAGTACCGCCATGCCAAAACAGATCAGCTGCCTTTTTGTCAGATTGAACATCACCTTGCTTTTTACTTTTGTCAGGTCCCTTGGAACACTGATATAAGATGCTGCCATACTCTGCCTCCTTAATGTGCATGGAATATACTGTGTGCTACTGCTCCGGTCTTAAATAGCGTAAAGGCCAACAGGATCGTAAAGCCCATAACCTTCCATAACGAAGCAATGATATCTGTACTGAAAGCTACTGACTGGATCAGGACTGCATAGATTCCCACACATACCATAGTGCGAAAAGACTTCTCATGTAATTCTGTCCCATCATACTCTGCTCCTTGTTTCCGAATGTTGCAAACGGAATAGGTGCCAGGCTGACCATGAGATAGATTTCCACCATACGTCCATTGATGATCACAAAGATGACTGCCGAAAGTACGTACATGAGAAACTGCACGATAAATGACTGTAAAAATATTGCAAGAAGCGGTCCCAGTTCCATAGCCTCCAGTGTGGACTGCATGGTTGCCAGCGTACTGGCATCTATTGCCGTGCTTCCCTGTATAATGCCTCCTGCCTGCCGCACCACACTCTGCGACACATCAAATACCGCCATCGTGATATCAAATGTGTGTGTGATCAGTTCCACTGCCACGAAAGTCTTGAAGATCCATTTCCAGATGAACCATGTCTCAAAACTTGCCAGATTGTTATAACTGATGATCAGCTGTATCAGCTCATAACAAGCAATGAATGTGAGCAGTATTCCGGCAACCGGCATGATCACGGATTCTGACAGGTTCCTGACCATACTGAAGACTGCCGGCATGAAATTACTCGGTGTCTTTCCTACTTCCGTTGCGATCTGTCCCACCTGGTCATTCACAGAGGAAAACGTATTGGTGAGGTTGTCCATGATTCCCGATACAAGAATTCCCTTCAGCCAGTCAGTAATCTGCTGAATTATGCTGTTCAATTATTTCCTCCTTTCCTCCGAGACAGGGATTTCCCCTGCCCCATGATCCAAACCTGATTTAGAATAAGCCGGAAAGTAATGGTACAAGTGTGGTTCCGAAAAGTGCTACACCTCCGCCTGCCATAAGCTGCTTGATCCCCTGGGATTTTGCACCTGGGTTATCATTTCCGTAACCTTCGAGAAGGTTTACAACACCCCATGCGCCCAGACCTGCGCCCAGGGCGATCACAAGGATCTTCAAAGTATCAATCGCGCTTGCAAAAAATGCCATAATGTTCCTCCTTTAATTTCAGAAATTTTAATTTGTGATATGGCCGTATCAGGCCGGAAACAAAAAAAGTCGCCGCACTGTTTTTAGAAAAAAATCTGTTTCAAACAGCACGGCGGCATGGGGCAGGAAGAATCCTGCGGTTATTTACTTTTCAGGGAGAATCACGAATCCTCAAAAAATCCTCCTTTCATCGTGACAAAAACAAAGCCTGCCGGGGCATCATGCTTTGACAGGCAGGAACAACTCTATAAAGTCTGGGAAGCCAGATCTTCGGCTGTGACTTCATAATTGCGGTATCGTTCACCGGGACGCATCGGCATCCGGGTAGAAAGAAACTTTTCGATATTAAAAGCGTTCTTCTCATTAAAATCGGAAAGCAGTTTGTAATTTGGGTGTTTGGTTATATCGTATTTCCGGGAGAGGAACGGCCGCACACCCCTGATCTGCAGCAGACATTTGCCCCCGTCCATGACTGCCAGTTCATCCACCGACATCAGATCCTTTCCCAGCTTTTGAAAATTTTGTCCGTGGGATTCCTGATTGCCCTTTGTGACACTGGTGTTATACAGGTCGATGGTCTCTTTCCCCAATAGGGAGTTCCAGCTTTTTAAGGTGGTTTCTTCTTTGCCTCCTAAGAAAAGAGAGGCGTCACAGTTACCGATGACGGTGTCCATGTTGTCTTTATACAGGGCTTTGAGCTGGCTTTGCGCCTGCAGCACCAGGCAGGCAGAGATCTCACGGCTTCGGATGGTGGCCACCAGCTTTTCCAGGTTCGGGATCTGCCCGATATTTGCCGCCTCGTCGATCAGGCAGCGTACATGGATGGGAAGCCTTCCGCCATATATATCATCTGCCCGTTCGCACAAGCGGTTAAACAAAATGGAATAGATCAGACTGATCAAAAATGCAAAGGTCCCGTCCGTATCACTCATAATAAGGAAAAGAGCAGTCCGTTCATCCCCCAGCATATCCAGATCCAGTTCGTCATACATGGTAATTTCCCTGACTTCTTTAATGTCAAAAGGAGCCAGTCTGGAAGCACAGGAAATAAGGATCGACTTTGCTGTTTTTCCGGCAGCGAGCTTATATTTCTTATATTGACGCAGGGCAAAATGATCCGGGTCTTTCTGTTCCAGCGCGTCAAAGAGAAGGTCAACGGCATTTTTGAACGACTCATCATCCTCACGGACTTCCATTGCGTTCAGCATTTCTACCAGTGTGGCAAAATTCTGTTCGTTTGCCGGAGCTTCATAATAGATATATCCGATCAGTGCCGTATAGAGCAGGGTTTCTGCCTTGACCCAGAAATCGTCTCCGGCTTTTCCTTCGCCTTTGGTATTGGCAATCAGAGTCGTGACGATCTTCAAAATATCTTTCTCAGAATGAATGTAGGCGAATGGGTTAAAGTGCATACTTTTCTGAAAATTGATCGTATTGAATACCCGTATTTTATAGGGCTCATAGATGATCTTTCCTTTTTCATTCCGCACAGGCTTTCCGTCCTTGTCCAGCTTTGGCGTGCCTCGCTGTAACATCTTTCCGCATTCCACAAGGACTGTACCTTTCGGATCGGTGACGACGTAGGAACTGTGCATTTGCATCAGATTGGGCTTGATGAAAAAGCGCGTTTTTCCCGAACCTGATCCTCCGACTACCAGTACATTTTTATTTCTTGCATTGGCCGGATTTTTGGGCCTTCCGTTTAACATCAGTCCTTCACTTTGGGTAAGAATGATATTGTTTTCCGGCTTTGGGTCCATAAACGGGGCAATATCGGCTTTATTTCCCCAACGAGCTGAACCGTATTCCACATTTTTGCGGTATTTCTTAGCGTCTTTCCCTCTAAGATAGACTGCCAGCCGCATAATGGCTGCACCGCATAAACCGATCAGCCAGTCCATTGCCGCCCCCGGCCACATACTCTGAAACGCAAGGGCAAAGCCTTCGGACAGTCCTAACAGCTTTTGGGAAGCGTCCGCTCCGGGAGCCAGACGCACCGCCTCGCCCAGCTTGGCAAATACCAGAAGGAACAGAACATAAGGCAGATGGAGAATGACCTGTTTTTTCATTGTTTCTGCATCGATCTTCATCGTTCCGGTCCTCCGTGTTCTTTGTTCTTTACACGGTCACGGCCAAGCGACTGCGCCAGTTCTTTGAACTTATGAAGCTGTGTAAGCAGCGACGGTCTGGTGCTGCGTGTAAGGTCTTTCTTTGTATATTCCTTAAATGCTGCCGTCAGTGCATCCGCCTGGTTTGCCTTGAAATATACCGTCCATTTTGGGGGATCGGTCCCAAGTTCCTTTTCTATATGGTAGCGTACCTGATGTTTCCTGGCATACCGTTCAAAAGAGCGGATTCGTCCTGAAACTTCAATGGTATTAGCTCCGGGGTCTTTATAAGTCAGCCGCTTCATACTGTTGCGTCCGACTCTTGGCATTGTACGTTCCTGTTCCATCTTTTGGAGTACCGCAGCAATAGCCGCACGCAGTACCCGCCCTGACAGTTTTGCTGCCTGTATAGAAACAGAAACCGTTCGTTGTTCGAGATCTTCCTGCAAGAGCATCCTCCTTTCTGATAAAATCGGTATTTATAATATGGAAATAACTTTTTACCGGCTTTCCCCAAGAACCTGCTGTCGGGAAGCGTGTTCAAAGGCTTTTGCTGCCTGATCGACCTGAATTTTAGCATGTTTCAAAAGCGTCTTGATGATCGTAGCCGGGCGTTCCTGTTCCTCCAGATGATCGACCATCCCTTTGCACTCATCCGGGAGGTATTCCGCCATATCTTTCAACACATCGGAAAAGTTACCCATAAAGCCCCAGCAGCTATCCGACAGCTCCCCGTTTTTATAAAGCTCAAACCCATAACATTCGCCGCGCAGATAGGAATCGTAAGCAGCGACTTCGCTGCGCATCAGTGCGTCTGCTTTCTGACGGATAGCACCGGTCATCTTGTCAGCGTCAAATTCCTTTAGGGCATATTCTTTGGAAACATAGATCCAGCCGACCTGTCCGCTGTCACATTCTGCATGAGGAGCCCTGCCTGAGAAACTTTCTGTACTCATGGCAAGACCTGAGTGGTCGTAGAGATAGAGGGGGAGCATCAGATACTTTTCCGAAATTACTTTCTGCATTGCTTCATCGATCGCCCGTTCCTCTGTCTTTGGTCCATGCCGGAAACGGCTGCTTACAATGTTTACCATCCGTTCATAGCGTTTCATGCCAGCTTCATCATGTCCTACGGTATCTAAATACATTTCCCGCAGGAAGTCGTCTTTGTCCATATAGTTGTGATGGTCGCCCAGCGCATAGCGGGGATGGAAGCATACCATCGTCCCAAAATGTTCATCTACCTCACGGGGAGAGATCAGAATATCGTCCGGCTGCACCATAAGGGCATAAGGTTCATTTACTGCCATTAACATAATTGGCTCCTTTCTTTCTACAAATCCGGGCCGGAATGGTGCATCATCGGTTTTTCCCGGTGTTCATTGGTTGCAGGCTGCTTGACTGCAATGATCTCGCCGGCAATCCTTGCAAATTTTTCAGGGTACTTGAACTGCTCCCCGTATTTCTCCATCAAGTCCGGGGAAAGGTCTGTAAAATTTTCCTCGCCAAGACCAACGATCAGAAAATTCCCGGACACAATATCATAGATGTGGCCGTCATCGTCAAAGAGAGCTCGGTTCAGAGGCAGCCCCATCAGCTTGCCTTCTTCATTACAGATCAGAGCCACCGGGTCCTCATACGGATAGACCGCTTGAATATCTCCGCCCACTGCCGCCTGCAAGGATTTCAGACCACTTTCGATCTCCGCAGCATAAGGGGACTTGCCCGGCTCTACCATTAACACTTTCATAATTGTATATCCTCCTTCTTTTTCATTGCCGTACCGGGAGCGGTTGGCGTTTTTTCCTGAGTTTTTGCCACAGAGAGCTTCCCCAGGACGGAAGGCTTCTCCCGGTTTTTGGGTGTAAAAATACCGCCCTCCGAAACCTCGGCGGCGGCATGTTCCGTTTTGGCCTGTTCCAGTCCTTCAACCGTATAGCCAGGTAAAAGAGTACCGTGAACCATAAAATGGTGCTCATATTCTTTCGGGATCGGCGGGGAAATTTCCGTGAATAAATGGGAATAGGCTTTCTTTCGCCCGTCCAGATATTTTATGGCTGCGTTCTTATCTGTATATCGTTTCTGGTTTTGTCCGGCAATCTTTGCTCCATATCCCTGCTTCGGGGAATGAATACGGACTTCCCATGTCACATACCAGGCAATCGGAACACTCTGTTTGGTTTCCCGGTCATATTTCGTATCTTCCCAAATACTGCAGGTCATCTGATAGACCCGGTTGCTGATTTTCTGATCTGCCCTCCAGTTATCGGTGTCTTTCCACTGGTTGCCTGTATGTTCGATCTCCGGTGTACGAAGATATTCCAAAGCCCGGTTGATCGTCTGTGTTGCCGCTGCCTGCTGTTCCCACTGTTTTGCGGCAGCCACCACGATTTCATAGGCTTTCTGCTCCCCGTCGATACTTCCCTGGCGCATGGCTTCCAGGCTATCTGTTCCCATTGTGATCAGTGTAGAAATATCCACATTTTCACAAACTACGCTGTGCTCAATTTTAAGCTCTGATCCCGGCGTCAAGTGGTCGCCATACCGGTAGGCATGGTAATCCCTGTTTTCTTCCAAAATGCTGTTCACCTCCTGCTATATTTCCGGCTCATGGTTTTTTCTGGAAACCGTCTGTGCCGGTGATTTTTTATCTGCCGGTCTGTTTGCCGCAAGCTGATCCATCACGGAAGGACGGCCGACGCCGAACATGGATAGCTGACCGTCCGCTGCCTCACGAAGTTCAGAAACAGAGAGGGGAAACGTTACATCGGCATGGGTCAATAGCTGTTCCCGTTTCAAATCCTGAATGATCTCGTCAAAAACAGCGTTGATCGCACGGCGTTCTTCCCCCACAGGGAAGGCTTTCAATACCTCCATTTCTCCGTCTTTACCGGAAACCAGGGTAAGGGCACAGTCGGCATGGCCTGCCAGATAATCCGATGTGTAGGGCAGTTTGTCCTTGATATAACAGGCAAAGGCTCTGGCTGTCATTTCCACATTGCTGTCCCAATAACCGCCGTCTTTTTCACATTCTTTTCCCATGCGTACCGAATTACGGTAAAAATCAGTTTCCGTCCGTCCAATCTGCGGAGCTTCCTGCGCCTGCATCCCGGAAAGCATACGCTCAAAAATTTCCAGCCGTTCCCGTTCACTTTTGGGAATTACCCGGCCGGTAACATTCTTCTTAAATGCGCTGATCTGTTCCACAGAGCCGGGTTCGCCGGACAAAAATGCTTCCCGCAAGACTGCGTAGGTTTCCATCTGTTCCTCATTGCCATACCGTTTCAGGGAGGCAAGAACCGAGGAATCCAGCCAGCTTGCCGCATTTTTCCGGGTGCGTTCTGTTTGTGCTTCCGTGCGCTTTGCTGCCTGTTCCGGTGTTTCCGGTTTATACTTCATGGTGTCAATGAGTTTTTGGAACGGCGCATAGAGGTGGGGCTGTTCTGACAGCATCCCTTTTGCTCCCATCTTTGTACCAAGATAATCGTCAAGTCCATGCCACCATTCATGTGCCAGGGAACCGGCCCCGTGCATTTTTGTAAGATTGATGACTGTACGCAAAGGTTCATAATGAGCTGCAGCATTGCCACTGCCTCTTGCACCAAAAGCGATAGCAAGTGTTCCCTGATAAGCAATATCTTTATCGCTGATCTTAAGGGCTGACGCCAAATCCTTTAGTGCTTCAAATCCCATGTTAAGGGAGGTCTGCCGGTCGTTCTGGTTCATCCAGTTTCCAAACTCGCCGCCGCGGAACCCAAATGTATCAAGATAATGCTGTCCGGTGATCTCCACGCCATTCCGATAATCCGGGCCGGTACGTTTGACATGGGCGAGCTGGGGAGGGACAAACCGGATCTTCCCATTTTTGTTCCTGCCTTTGGCAAGTTCCTGCACCCATTTCAGGGCAGCTTCTTTGGTCTCAAAATTGGTCCGCAGGATCGAATAGCCTTTTGTCACATAGTAGGTACCGGGCTTCCAGTCCTCATTTTTAGAATAGGTATGTTTCCCGTCGTTGAAGTGGATCGCATAACCTTTCGGTATTTTCTGCTCTTTGGAAACACAAAACTGTTCCTTTTTTGCTTTCTGAGTAAAGTTGCGCTCAAAATATTCAGCCGAGCGGATCAGCATGGTATTGGACAATTTGTTTGTGATCACGGGATTGTCCTGTCCCTTTTTCGTTGCCCGGTAATGGATTCCGCTTCCCCAGCCCTGTACCTTTTCTAAATATCCATTGTCAACGAAAAAGCGGTCATAGGCTCTCACAGCATCCTCCGCAGTACGGACATCTGAAAGCACTGCCTGCAATTCCCGAACTGTTTTTATATATTCCTTTTGTCTCGCGGTCCGTTTTTCCGGGGTGTCATCCGTGCGGTAATACTGAGGGGAAGCGTTTAAGCCGTCCCTCGCTTTTTTGATAAAATAGACCACGCCAAGAGGAATCCCTTCCTCCAGTATGGCTGCATAGTCCGGCTTTTTCCAGACATTATCCTTTTTCACAAATTTTTCGGCTTCGCGCTCATTCATGGCTTCCAGATCATCCGCATACAGCCCGCGGTCTTTCCACAGATCTTTTTTAGCACCGCCGATCTTTTCGCCGAAATCTTCATGCACTCCTGCCAATCTTCATCACCTCCAGTCAGTGTAAAATTCTTATCGCTCCGGGGCAGGGCGACGTTCTTCGTTTTTGTGAAGTTGTGGGAGGTTTCCTGTGAGCCGGTCAGTTTCCCTGCGGATCAGTTTGTCCAGAGCGCCTAAATCCTCCGGTGCAATGGCAAACTCCCGGTAATTTTCATACCACAGGCCCGTAGAGATTGCCGCGATGGGCGCAATTTTCTCCGAACCGGATGGAAGAAGGCGATACACAGGGGCTTCGTCATAAAGAAGCATCTGCTTTGCCGTTCCCTGTGGTATGCGGTACTTATCCATATCCGGGTTCTGGGCTGCCTCCATATATTGCATATTCAGGCGTTCTTCTAAATCCTGGGGCATATAACGAAATGCCTGATCCATCCACTGTCTGAACATCGTGGAATAGTGGTACTGCCATTCCGTAACTTGATTCGGGGCATAAGAAAATCCCCAGCTTTTCAGAGCATCTTTTTCGTAAAGCTCCATTCCAGTCCATTCTTTCAGGCTGACCGTAGCCACTGAACCATCTTTGCGTTCGATATTGACGCCGCAGGGATAGAGGATATTTCGTTTTATATCCTGCCGCAGCGTGTCTAAATCCATCATCAGGACATCTCCGTACAAGTGACCGCCCTCTCTGCGATCCGTATGAAACAGGAAAGCCCTCGCTCCGATAAACTCCGTTGTTAAGATCATTTGATGAAGATCTGCCGTAGAACAATAAGCAAACAAAGCGTCGGAAAGCCACATGTGATTTTTCCCCATGATGGCAATGGAATCAGCCCCGGCATTTGTCGCCAGAGAACGCATATTGAATTCGCATTCCCTGAGAAAATCTCCGGCAAAAATATGGAGCTCATACGCAAAGACGGATAAGTCTGTATCGCGGATCAAATGAATCTGCGGTAGTGGTTCCTGATCCAATCAAATTCCTCCTTTCATGTGAAGCAGCTCTTTGACCTGCTCATTTTCCGCAAACGGCTGGCTATCTGTCCCCGCCATTTAATCAATCCCTCCCATCTGCCGGTAGCTGCCCGCCGGCAATCTTGCCGACAATCTCCGGACCGGTTTCATAAATCTGCATGAGGCGTTTTGCTGTGCCGCAAGGCTGTGCAGCTCCGCTAGTCCAAAGACGCACTGTGGATGGGGCAACATTCATCAAAAGCGCAAAGCCCTTTTCGTTCATGTCCAGCTTTTTCATCAGCGATTTAACCATATCGGGGCCGTAGTCTGGACACCGGGAAGCCTCGGCAATCATCTGCAAAGCGGTATTTTCAATTTTTTTCATTTTCAAATCCTCCTGTTATTTGTTTTCCAGCCTTATGCCGGGGCAAAGCTGATCTGGTTGTGTTTCATCCTTTTGGCAAAGTCCGGCAGCGAATAATTTACCCCGTCAATTTCTGCATGGGTGTCATCCAGACGATGGCAAACAGCAAAGTGCCTGTCCCCGTTTCCATAGAACAGGCAGAGTAAACCATTGTCGGGAATGGAAAACAGCGCTTTTCCGGCGCTGTCTGTAAAGCAGATATGTTGAGATCCATTCATGTTGAAATCCTCCCTAAATTGAAACAGCCGCCTCTTTTGGGCGGCGTTGGTGCTGGCTGGTTTGCAGTTGTTCCCGAACCTGCAGCAATTTCTCATTGTAATCTTTTCCCATCCGGGGAGGGTTGACACTTACCCGGATATGACGGAAACGTTTATCCTCGTGGAGCATGGTCTTGATTTTCCGGGCATTGACAAATCCGGCAAGATCGTGGTCCATATAAAGGGTAACACGCCGTATCTCCGGGTGGCGTTCCAGGAAAGAAGTCAGCGCCACATGGGAAGTACCTCCCAAAGACAAGCGGTAACCATTCCATTTCCATCCCTCCAGCTCTTGAAGCGTTGCATGGGAAAGCGCATCAAGAGGAGCTTCAAAGACTGCCACATGCCGGCTACCCGGACTTTGCGGGGGATAACAAAAGTTATATCCTTTGTCGCTGCCATAGACATCCTTTTTGAGATTGCCGCCGATACTGCGCATACAGGCGAACTTCGCTTTCCCGGAATCATCTTTCCCTACAAATACACAAACCGGTTCTCCATGATACCGGGCTTCGTAAAAAATCCCGGCTTGTAAACACTGGCGAATGACTTCTGAGCTGATCCCCCGTTTCTGCAAATAGGAGACCGCAGCGGTCGCGCAACGTCTGGCCCAGGGGAGAGAGAATGCTTTCTTTTCCGGTTCTTTTGATACCTGTATTTCTGCCGTACTTCGGTAAGCCGGTTCCTGTGGGATTTCGCCACCTACCAGAGCATGAACCGCATCCACAAGACCATATCCCCGAATCTGGATCAGGTAGTCCAGCGCATTGATACTCCGTCCACGGCTGTTCCAGTACCAGTACCTTTTCCCGGTCACATATACCAGACTGTCATGTTCCTTATGCCGGAAATTAGGTCCATCCCGTTTCAGCACACCGGGTTCATGGAACTGCAGGTAAGTAAACAGATCAGCTTCCCGCGCTGCCTGAATCTGTTCTTTGGTTACGCCGGGCATAGTACCGGCACAGTGTTTCTTTTCATTGTGCTTTGCCTCCTTCCTGTGATGGAATGAAAAAAGACACCCAAAGGTGCCTAACAGCCGTACAGGTCGTGATTGACCTCGGCACGGTAATAGCTGTCCATTGTAGCCGGGGCATTATACAGCGCCGCCAGCAGATATGCTTTGATATTTCCGACCTTCGTCGCGTTCTTGTCGATACAGTCAAAGACATACTCTAAGTGACCGGAATTGATCTTCAGGAACCGGCTCTTGACGATCTCCCGCGGAAAATCATCTCCGGCGATGCGTATGTAAGGGCGTTTCGACAAAATCACTTCAAGCATAAGTTCAAGGGTTTCGTCCAGACGTTCCCTGCCATACCGTAAGACCAGTAAGTCATATTCGATATTTTCTTTGATGATTTCACGATATGCTTCTATCAGCTCTATCCGATCCATCCCATCCGTGCGGTTCGCCGCTTCCGGCTCTGCCGGATAGATTGATGGATAAGTTATTGATTTATCTTTTTTTGATTTTTTTGTTTTTAATGGATTAGTATTTAATTGTGCCGGATTTTCCTGTTCAGGTTCCGCCTGTTTAGGTTTTGCCTGTTCAGGTTTTACCTGTCTTGGATTTTCCCGTTTAGGTGAAAGCCCTATGTTTTCGGTACTTACAGGCTGCTCATGGATCGTATATTCAATGTCTCCCAACTGCCCGTTATCATAGCGGAGGCGCTGTCTGGTGAGATAACCATGCCGTTCCAGTTCCTTCAGGGCAGTAGTGATAGAATCCACACCGTCCTTGCAGATATGGGCGAGTCCCTTCGTGGTATAATCCCAATCTTCCGGCAGCGACAACATAAGTGATAAAAGCCCCTTTGCCTTTAAGGACAACTCCGTATTGCGCAGATGGTGATTGCTCATTATCGTAAAGTCCTTTGTTTTCTCTACACGGAATACTGCCATTGTATCGCCTCCTTTCTTCGACTATTCCGTTACAAGGCATGATCCCTGCGGTCATAATGGAGATGACCGTCAGAGACCTTCGCATGGTTTTTCAGTTTCACTTCGCCCCGTTCCTGGCTCTCTAAAAATTTCTGATAGCCGGCATCTGTAAGGAACAAGCGCATCTTATCGCCTTTGTCGCCAACAGGGGAATCGTAAGACAATACATCAAAGACGATCATGTGCTTTACATCCGGGTCAAAGCGTTCAAGTGCCATGATGTCATGCCCCTTCAATTTTTCTGCCCCTGATTGTTGTCTGGCCTCGGCGATCTTTTCTCCAATCGTCCGGGCTGGATAGGGCAGACGGTAATTCTTCTGAATATCTTTTACCAAGTCCATGCACTCTGCATTTGACAGAACACGAAGTTTTGCCATAAGACCTTCTGCCGCCTCCCGCTGTTCGGAATTATTTGAATACCGCACGGTCATATAAAGTTCATTCAGGATCTTTGTCTGATAATCGCCCTCCACTTGAAAGAGCAGCTTTTTTTCCATTTCGTTTAATTCCATGTGGATCTCCTTTCTCTCGAAAATGAGTATGAAAAAAGGGCGTCCACCTATAAAAGTGAAACGCCCACGGCAACCAGCGGTCAGACATAAAGCCGGACCGCTGGCACTATTAAATTTTGTCGTTAATAAAACAGCCTCCTTTTTTCTTTATAGTTTTCGTCAATTTTCAACTTGGAAAAGGAATTGAATAAAAGACGACAAACGCTCAAACCCCTTGAAAATAAAGGCTTTTTCTGTTTGTCGTTATTATACCGTAACGGCATTCGCATGCTTCCCTGCTTATCAGCATGGGCGAAAATCCACTGCTGATTAAAGAGCGTCTTGGACATGAAAAAATACAGACGACACTAGGAACTTATGGTCATCTGTATCCAAACACCAATATTGAGATTGCAAAGAAGCTGACCGGGGTTCTCAGCTACCAGTCAGCTTCTCAAAGTATTGCTAATTATACCAGTAATCAGCATACTGCAATGTATCACAAAGAAATATAAAAATGCAATGATAATGCAATTTCAAACACCCAAAGCCGCAAAGCCCCGTGGTTACGGGCTTTGTAGCCCAGCGTCAACTATTCAAACTCAATCGTTCCAGGCGGTTTAGAAGTCAGATCATAAAATACTCTGTTAACTCCCTTAACCTCATTAATAATTCTGCTCATAACTCTCTGG
>OHZW01000147.1_pt1 | contig 18178 bp, 16 predicted proteins | sample 1580641 | NCBI WGS metagenome assembly OHZW01 (sample SAMEA3882505, study PRJEB24775) | human gut metagenome | biome: human-associated habitat; feature: intestine environment; material: feces | place: Netherlands | collected 2009/2010
CAGATATCCGGTCGTAAAAAGTACGCTCCACAGATTTTCAATGTTTTTATCAAGCTCATCATACGTAAGTTCCTGTGAAAGTTCCTTTTCAATACACTCTCCCACGATCAGACGCTCAATTTCATCCTTGGTCTGCACATCCGCCTTATCGATCAATCTGCGGACGATCGCATTCCCACTCGAATTAGACCAGTAATCCTGTGGTTCAACCGTTTGATCATAGTTAAGTTCATCCACATAATTTATGACATCCCATGGACAGTACACATCCGCATTTCCAAAGTGATAGCCATCATACCATTCCTTTGTTTCCGGAAAATGTGAAGCAAGACCATACGACGCAAGGAGTTTTTTTACCTCATCATCTGTGAATCCAAACTGTTCATCAAATCTGGAATCCATAATAGAAAGTACTTTAAAATTATTCAATCCTGTAAATATACTTTCCTTCGATACTCGCAGACATCCCGTCAGAAATGCAAACTGTAAATAATCATTCGTCTTTAATGCCTGACCAAAAAGACCTCTGATCAGAGAAACCATTTCACGATAATATCCATTCTGATATGCTTTATCCAGAGGAACATCATACTCATCTATGATAATTACTGCCTTTTTCCCGTGATGTTTATATAAAAGCTGTGACAGTTTCCGGATGCTGTCTTTTATATTCTCATCCGTACCTGTAAGCATTTTAGCGAAATATGCCTTATCCTCGTCCGTAAGTGTATCACTTGTTTTGAGATAATAATGCCGGTCCATTTCATTGGCAAGAATCGTGCCGAGCATCCTCTTCGCATCCGCAAATGTCAGACCCTCCACTCCTTTGAGCGTGAGAAATATCACTGGATACTTTCCCATGTACGCATCGCATAGTTCTTTATTCTTTGCAATATATAAGCCTTCAAACAGTGCAGCATCTGCACCGATTTCAAAAAAACTTTTCAGCATGCTCATATTCAATGTCTTGCCAAAACGTCGCGGACGGGTGAACAGTGTTACTTCCCCCCAATTCATCAGAATCTGTTCTATGAGATTTGTCTTGTCAATGTAATAAAATCCGTTCCTGCGTATTTTTTCAAAACTGTCAATTCCTACCGGTAATTTCAAAGTATTTACCATATGAACCTCCAACAAACAGATCATTTTGTCATATTTACATATAGTATAACTGATTGACCGGGTAATTACAATTTTGTTTCTAAACTTTGGTGCATAAAACCAAAAGTGACACAGCCCTTGTAGTTACAGGGGTTGTGCCACTTTTTTACTATCAGACAATCACTTCATATCTGCAATCGTAATAACATGCATTACTTTAGTGACCTTATTTTGCCTTTACGGTAATTACGGTTTTTACAGTTTTTTTCGTTCCATCCTTTAATGTAACAACCGCCTTTACCACTGTCTGTCCAGCTTTCTTTGCTTTGATTTTACCATTTTTATCAATGGCAGCCACAGATTTCTTGGAAGATATATATTTTACGGACTTTACGTTCTCCTTATTCAGATCTTTACCAAAAGCAAATGTCGTCTTAGCACCATCTTTCACAGTTTTCTTTGCATTCTTTGCAGTAACAGTCTTTAAAATCTTTTTGCTCAGTGCCGTTTTTTCTTCTGTTGTAACAAGCTCATATTTACCATTTTTCAAACCGGAAACAGAGATACTTCCATCTTTTGCAACTTTATAATTCTTTGCGTTAACCAGTATTTTTTCTCCTGTTTTCGCATTTACCTTTACAATCGCAATAACTCTTTTCGCATTTAATTTTAAAACTTAGCTCCTATAAGCAATCAACGGAATATACAGATTAATGCTCAAAGATAGACTTATAAAAGAAATAATTTCATGTATAGTGTACATTTTACAAATCTTTAGTTGCTAAAAACAACAGATATACACCTTCCCCTCTTATGAAACATTACTTTGTTCCTTGGAAAATCTGCCAGAGGAACTAAGTGGGACATATAGAGAAAAAAGAAACAAAATACCCCCTCGCGTAAGACAAATAGGACATATGGACGAAAAAGCACCTAAAATGTCCTGTTATGGCATCTAAATGGGACATAATAAGCATTTTTTGTGCATATGTCCCAGCTAACGGAAAACACAGGACATAAGATACAAATTTTTCTCCATATGTCCCGGCTAACGGAAAGCCCAGGACATAAGATACAAATTTTTTCCATATGTCCCGGCTCTTTATAGAATCCCTATCCAAGAAATATAGAAAAGTATTATGGGCAGAAAACATCAATAAACAAGTATTATGCATGGAATCTCTGTCGTTACTGTTCGTAGGGTAACCTGTGAACAGTAACCCTCTGTCATGATTTATTCTCCATTCCAAAAACATTTTCTTGAAAAGATCCCCATGTTCCGTTAAGATGATATTGTAACGAAAAACAATATATCAGGGAGGTAGTTATGAACTATACAATTGAAGGGGCGCCATTGCCTGTCGTAATCTGCAACTTAGAGGGTGGCGAAACCATGCTTACGGAGAAGGGCGCAATGTCATGGATGTCCCCAAATATGAAAATGGAAACCACAACAGGCGGCGGAATCGGAAAAATGTTCGGTCGTGCTTTTTCCGGTGAAAGCATGTTTATCAACCGCTACACCGCACAGGGCGGCACCGGACTGATCGCATTTGCATCCAGCTTCCCCGGAGATATCCGTGCATTTGAAATTGCACCAGGGCAGGAGATTGTCGCCCAGAAAAGTGCATTTCTCGCATCGACCGCTGGTGTGGAAATGTCTGTTTTTTTCCAAAAACGCATTGCCGGCGGTCTCTTCGGTGGAGAAGGATTTATCATGCAGCGTCTGTCCGGAAACGGCACCGTCTTTCTCGAATTTGACGGACACATCAAAGAATATGAACTTGCACCGGGACAACAGATTGTCGTCGATACCGGATACCTCGCAGCAATGACAGCCGGATGTTCCATCAATATCCAGACTGTACCAGGTGTAAAAAATATGCTCTTTGGCGGAGAAGGAATCTTTAATACCGTCATCACCGGACCGGGACGTGTATGGCTGCAGAGCATGCCGGTTGCACAGCTCGCCGGAGCAATCAGCCCGTTTATTCCAAATAAAAATTAATCTTTACATAAAAAATCCCGGAGCCGTTTCCCATGCTCCGGGATTTTTTTATGTTCTATGCATTTTTCACATCGTTCGAACTTCAAAACTGTTTTTTCCACGGGTTTTTACATCATATAATACACTATCCGCTTCCTTAAACAGTTTTTCATAAGGAACTTTCTCCGTCATATACATAGCGCCCAGACTGATGGACAGTGGCACTGAGCCCCCGCCATATGTAAATGTCTGACACATGCTTCTGACCAGTTTATCCAGCTGTGCCTGAACGCTCTCCTGATCACGGTTCTGTATACAGAGTACAAACTCATCTCCGCCAAACCGCGCCATAAGGACGTGTGTTCCAAACACCAGACGCATCGTATCCGCTAAAAGTTTTAACGCCTCATCTCCTCCGGCGTGTCCAAGCGTATCATTGACAGACTTAAAGTTATCAATATCCATGATTGCAAACAGAAGCGGCAGTTCTTTCCTATCGTAAATGCGGTTCATTTCTTCCGAAAGACCGTACCGGTTATATAATCCTGTCAGTGCGTCTGTCTTTGCCAGGCGATTCCGGTCTCGCATAATAAGCATAACAATTACAACAACAATTACAAAAATAATGCATAATGCCAGCAGACAGGAAAACGTGTTTGCCTCGATAAAACGCTTCACGGTAATCTTCTGTTGCTTTACCTGCAGACAATCATTCAGCATCATCTGCATGTTTTCATCCGGAATACTGTAAATGACTTTGTTGCAGACAGAAATCAGCCTGGTATCAACATCTCTGTAAAATGCAAAACAAAAATTGCCGTTTTTCGCCAGCGGAATTGTCGTCAGATGCGCAAAACCCTGCTGCTGTATATAGTAATTGACACTATAATAATCGGCTACGGTAAAATCTGCGCGCAGATTTTCCACCGCCTGCAGACTGTCCGCTAAATCTTTGGTCCGGTAAATTTCTTTTGCATTTGTCTGGTAATCGGAATAATCCTCCCCCCTGACCTGTGCCATCGTCCCCTGCAATGCGTTCTTTGTACTCTTGGTATCGCTTTTTACCAGCACATTCATATATTCCATGTAATTGGTAGAATATTTGATATCGGAATAAACATTGCTTTTCTGGACTCCCGCGGCCATGTCAATTTCCCCTTCCCGCAATGCCTTAAAAAGAGTCTGGGAATTGTCATAAGCCTGTGCTTTCACTTTTACCTGAAACGCTTTTTCCATCTGATCCGCCAGCTGCCGGGAAACTCCCTGAAACTGTCCTTTTTCCTCATATTCATAAGGTGCAAGATTTCGCAGATAACCGATCCGCAACGTCTTCAGTCCCTTTAAGTATGATTTCTCCGTTCCTGAAAAATCAACTTTGTAGGTATTGTTAATCATACTGCTGAGTACGGAAACATTTTCCCCCGTATCCGGCATCATATCCTCTGTACGCCCCGATTCCCAGCGCTTATTCCAGTCATCTGCAATCTCATCAAAGGTTTCTTTACGCTTTCCTTCCCCGGCTTCGATCACCCTCTTAATCTCATCATTGTTATCCCGCAAATTTAAAATTGGCAGACAGTGCTACCCATTTTTTATAATTTTCATCACTTGCCTCATGGTTGTTCAGGCAGACCACATTGTCCATATTTCCATAACTGTCCAGAAACGGATCGGTCTTTACAATGGAAAGTACTTCATGATCCAGTGCATATCCGGATTCATCCAGCATATAATCAATGTAACAACGGGCAGCTTCCTTATTGGTGCTGTTTTTGTTGATGGCATAACAGTAATCGGTCACTATCGTCATATACTGTTTTCCATCCACCTCATTCGGGAACGGCATATACGCTACACTTTTTCCATCCGCTCCTGCATTTCTGACCTGACTCATCGCCCACGATCCAATTGCCATGCAGCCGATTTTTCCCTCGTTTAACATCACTTTGGATTGATCCCAGTCACTCTTTTGCGGATCATCCTCACACAATCCCTCTTTTACAATGTTATACAGCAGATCATATACCTGATAATGAGCCGTCCCTTTTCCATAGGGATTAAGTTCATTGACAAAACCATTTTCCCGGTAATCCGGATCTCCTGTCATTTCAATATAGGAATACTGCTCCCATACCTGCAGCGGCCAACCGGCAGCATAATTGGTGTAAAACGGAATTGCATCTGTACGTTCTTTAATATCGCGCAGTGCCTGCAGAAAATCTTCAATGGTCTTCGGCGGCTCTGTAATTCCTGCTTTGTCAAATACTTCTTTGTTATACAAATTTCCGTTCAGATATGCCGATGAAGGCAGTCCGTAGATTTTATTTTTTATAATCTTACTGCTTTCCAGATAATTATATTTCTTTTCCAGTTCTGCACGCGTCCCAAGTTCTTCAAAATAATCCGCGTATTTGTCTGAAGAAACCGAACCGGGTACGAACAGGACATCTGCATAAGAACCGTCCTGCAGCTGTTTCGACACCTCATTATCGTAATCCGAATAATATTCATATTTGATCTTAATGCCCGGATATTTCTTGTTAAACCCATCCAGGTACTGTTGCATATCCTGCTGGGAGATATTGGCTGCTACCGAAATTGTTCCCCTGATTTCCTTTTTCTGCGCAGCATTTACTGTCTGAACAGATGCTCCTAAATACTGTAATAAAACAAGTAACAGCAAACTCCTTGCTGTTACACGTTTCCAATCCCTTATTTTCATGTATGTATTCCTCTTGTTATAAGCTATACTCATTCTACCATGTTATCACAACACTTTTCCCATTGCCCTAAAATAATTTAAACAAATTTTTTATAAAAAAGTGCCTCAAATACCCTATTAGGATATTTGGGCACCATTTTAAAACCATTATCTATGCCAAACTATCAAAACCACCGTACCATTTCTATCAAAATAAAATGTTTTATAATATTTATTTTGTGTCAAAGAATCTTTATATTCTAATGTACTCTTTATCCGAGGATATGCTATACTACTAAATTTTTCATGATATTCATCACCAGATGTTACTGTTTCATACTCACAATATCCATATGCTGAAATAAAATCATCATAAGTATCCCCTATATTAACTCCTCTATTATCATTTCCTTTTTCCGATGCATCATTCCAATACCAATACCAACTAGATCCTTTTTCTGTAGAATAATCTATATAGTTAGTGTATCCCTCCTCACTAGGTTCATCAAAAACAAAATCAGCTTCTGTAAAATCTGCAACAACTTTTAAATTACATATATATTTTTCTTTTCCAATATTAGCTGTAATTAATGTATTTCCATCTGTTTTTGGTTTTATATAGCCATTACTATTTATTTCAGCTATTACCGTATTCATTGAATTCCAAGTACATTTTCCTTTAGAATTAACTATATCCAATGCATACCCTTGGCCCACTCTAAGTGTCAATTTTGTTGCTGAGAGTTTTGCACTCTTTACATTAACCTTACACATATATGCTTTATTCTTATATTTTGCAACAATTGTTGTTTTTCCTCTTTTTAATGCTGTTATCTTTCCTTTTTTCGAAACACTTACTATAGAACTATTATTTGTACTCCACCTCACCTGACCAGATGCTACTTTATTAAGTGTCAATTTTGCGGTTTCTCCAACAAACAAAACCACGCTTGTATGATTCAACTTTAACGTTGCCGCCTGCGTATAGACACTTCCCTCATATATACTAATACATATCAATAAAAATGCTAACAATCCCAATACTTTTTTCTTCATTTTTTTCATAAATAACTCCTTTTCTCACTCTTAGCAAAGAAACTCACATAATAGTGCACATATTTTTAAATAAAATATTTACCTTTCCAACATTAATACAAATCCGTCTTTTGTCTTTGGACATATAAAATATTGTTTGCATTATTTTTTATATTAAATTCAATAGGCTATTCAAATCATCTTTTAATATTATATATATATATTGTGTTGCGAGTCAATATTTCAAAATATTTTTTCATCCATAAAAATTTCTAAACCACAACTTTCCTACCCTATCAAGTTTCCATCATCGAACTTCATATGCCCTGGATACACGCTTATACTCTGCCGGTTCCGTAATCTGTTCCACAACGATATCTCCGTCTTCCGCATCACGGTATCGATACAGATACACACCTTCCTGAATCTCATCCTCCTCTATGAGAGACACTGCCATATAGTGCTTCTCTTCAACGGTAAAAGTATCCATGATGGCAAACTCTTTTTCCGTCCCATCCGAAACCGGAATACGGATTACTTCATACTCTTCCATAATATCTCTCCTTTATCGTGGTACTTTCGTAAACAGTGCAAATGCATTTTCCCGTGTGGTCTGCTCGACTTCCTCCACAGAAACGCCTTTGATCTCCGCAATTTTTGCAATCACATACGGAATATTCCGTGAATCATTGCGCGTTCCCCGGTGTGGTTCCGGTGCCATATACGGACAATCCGTTTCTAAAACAATGGCGGAAAGCGGGATTGCCTCTACCGTCTGAACGAGTTTTCTGGCATTTTTAAAAGTCACGACGCCACCTACCCCGATCCGGTATCCCATCTTTACATATTCCTGCGCCATCTCCGGCGAATAGGAATAACAGTGAATCACTCCCTTGATTCCGTCTTCGCGGGCCTTTTTCATGATCTGCATCGTATCCTCTGCAGCATCCCTGGAATGAATAATCACCGGAAGATCCGCTTCCTGCGCCAGTGCAAGCTGTCGCACAAACCAGTACCGCTGCTTTTGCTGTACCTCTGGTTCCTTATCCCAGTAATAATCCAGTCCGATCTCACCCACGGCAACTGTCTTTTGCAGCGTTGTCTGCTGTCTGAGCCATGCATAAGTGTCCTCATTTAAATCATCCACGTCACTGGGATGTACGCCCACCGCAGCATAAAGAAAAGGGTATTCCTGCGCCAGCGAAAGTGTTGTCTTTGTCGTCGCAATGGAAGACCCTACATTAATCACCGGTGAAATGCCGCGCTGCGGTAAATCCGCAAGCAGCATCTCCCGGTCCGTATCAAATTTTGCATCATCGTAATGTGCATGTGTCTCAAAAATCATAAGAAGTGCCTTTCTATCAGATCAAGTTCCTCCATGATGATACAGTTCGGAAGTGTATCCGAAGCCACCATGCCCCGCACCTGGGCATAATCCATCCAGCGCACACTCTCTATTTCTTCGGTCTGCAGTTCAAATTCCTCTGCTTCCCGATCCAGCCAGAGCAGATAAACATTTGAAATCTGGTGATCATGAAATGGCTGTCTGTGAAATTCGCTGTCAACATCCTTATGCACCTGTCCGCAATAAATCAGATCCGACTCCTGCACTGTCACATTTAATTCTTCTTTCAACTCCCGAATTGCCGAAGGAATATACTCCTCCCCTGCCGGTATATGTCCGGCACTGGAAATATCATAGCAGCCCGGAAATGAATCTTTCTGCATACATCTCTTCTGCAGCAAAAGCTGAATCCGTCCGTTCCTGTTGCGGGCAATCCAGACATGTGATGTACGATGCCGCACACCCTCCCGGTGCGCCTCTGTGCGTTCTACGGTTTCACCGGTTGGTGCTCCGGTTTCATCTACAACATCAAGGATTTCCATAATTTATGCCTCCTATTTTTATGCCCCCGGCCTTGTTTAACAGATCTCTGCACCGCTTGGCATTGGTTTCTCCGGTGTCATCAGAGAAAGTGTGCCGTTTTCGTCCTCTGCACACAGCAGCATGCCCTCGGACAATACTCCGGCAAGTTTTGCCGGCTTTAAGTTCACAAGAACCATAACCTTCTTGCCGACCATCTCTTCCGGTGTGTAATCTTTACGGATACCGGATACAATCTGCTTTACAGTGTTTCCTATTTTTACCTGAGAGCAAAGCAGCTTCTTTGACTTTGCAACTGCCTCACAGGAAAGAATCTCTCCCACCTGGAACTGCATCTTCGCAAAATCATCAAATGTGATCTCTTCCTTCGGATCCATATCAATGACTGCTTCATCTGCGGACTCTCCGCCATTTAATGCTTTCTGTTCTTTTTCGTACTCTTCCTTCTGCTTTGCCTGAATGGCATCCACTTTTGGCTGGATCTCTTTTGCGTCAAGTCTTGCAAAAAGGATCTCCGGAGCATCGGTTACTTTTGTTCCATCCGGATACAGTCCAAACTGATTGAGCTCATCAAAATCACGCAATGATGTCGATAACTGCGCCACGATTTTTTCTGCGGTTTCCGGAAGGAACGGGTGCAGAAGACTTGCGCCAATCGTGATGGACTCGGTCAGATTGTAAAGAACCTCTGCCAGACGGTCTTTCTGTGCCTCGTCTTTTGCCAGTACCCACGGGGTTGTCTCATCAATATATTTATTGCAACGGCGGAACAGTGCAAATACTTCGGAAATTGCATCTGCCACACGAAGTTTTGCCATCTTCCCGGCAATACGGTCACGGGTTGCTGTCACAACAGCTTTCAGATCTGCATCCACTTCACCGGTGACTCCTGTGGATGTGACCACACCGCCAAAATATTTATTGCTCATGGAAACGGTACGGTTTACCAGATTTCCAAGAATATTTGCCAGGTCAGAGTTGAAACGCTCAATGACCAGATCCCAGGTAATCACGCCATCATTCTCAAACGGCATCTCATGCAATACAAAATAGCGGGTAGCATCTACGCCAAACAGATCTACCATGTCATCCGCATAGATTACATTTCCCTTGGACTTGCTCATCTTATCCCCGCCCTGAAGCAGCCACGGGTGTCCAAATACCTGCTTTGGCAGTGGCAGATCCAGTGCCATCAGAAAGATTGGCCAGTAAATGGTATGGAAACGGACAATATCTTTTCCGATCAGATGCAGATCAGCCGGCCACAGCTTCTTAAACTGATCTGTGGAACCATCCGGATCATATCCAATCTTTGTGATATAGTTTGTCAGTGCATCCAGCCAGACATATACGACATGTTTCGGATCAAAATCTACCGGAATTCCCCAGCTGAAACTGGTACGTGATACGCACAGATCCTGCAGTCCCGGAAGCAGAAAGTTATTCATCATCTCATTCTTACGGGAAACCGGCTGAATGAAGTCCGGATGGGTATTGATATAATCAATGAGCCGGTCTGCATATTTACTCATCTTAAAGAAATAAGCTTCTTCTTTGGCAGGCTGCACTTCCCGTCCACAGTCCGGACATTTGCCGTCTACAAGCTGGGATTCTGTCCAGAAAGACTCACAAGGTGTACAATACATTCCCTCATAAGATCCCTTATAAATATCACCCTGATCATAAAGCTTTTTAAAAATCTTCTTTACACATTTCTCATGATCCTCATCCGTGGTACGGACAAAGTTATCATAAGAAGAATTCACAAGATCCCAGATCCGCTTTACCTCACCGGAAACCTGATCTACAAATTCTTTCGGTGAAATATCTGCTGCCTCTGCTTTTTCCTGAATCTTTTGTCCATGTTCATCAGTTCCGGTCTGAAAATAGACATCATAGCCTTCGGCTCTCTTATAACGCGCAATTGCATCCGCAAGAATAATCTCGTACGTGTTTCCGATATGCGGCTTACCTGAAGTATAGGCAATCGCGGTTGTCATATAAAACTTCCCTTTATTTTCTGCCATGTCCTTGGCCTCCTTATCTCACATTCGCTCTCCCCATTTTACCGAATTCCACGCCATTTGTAAAGTATCCCCTATTCGTCCGTTTTTCTGTTTATTCAAGAATATTTTCTTATATGCCAAGAATTTCTTGCTGACCTGTTTTTCCGTAGACTAATATGCTTTTATCCAGTTTTTTCCAGTACAAAACTGCCAAAGATAAATGAGAAGGAGCACCAACATGAAAAATATACAAATCGGGGCAGCCTTAAAAACGATGCGAAAAAATCGTGGCTGGACGATCCATGACGTAGTTGTACAGCTGAATGACCTGTACAATATCGCAGTCGCCGAAAAAACCGTGTACGGATGGGAAAGCGATCAGGCCTATCCCCGCACGGAAACATTGCTGCTGCTCTGTGAACTGTATCAGAGTGACGCATTCACCGGAAATCTCCTGCACATTCCTGCAGACAAATCCTTCCCGATCACTGCAGATGAACGGCATGTCATCGAAATGTATCGCCGGCATCCGGAACTACAAAGTGCTGTAAAACGCGTGCTTGATGTTCCCGTCAAAAAACCTTCTGCAAATTAAAGTCCTGATATCCTGTCCCCTGTAAAAACTATTTTCCAAAATTCATCCTGTCACAGAAGTTTCTATCTCATGCAGATATAAATCACATAAACCACATATAAAACCAGCATCACAATACCTTCTTTTCTGCTGATTTTTTCTTTTGTCCATGCAAACCCCCAGATCAACAGGCTCAAAACAATCAGAATCATAATATCTATGATGTTTTCCATCAAAAATGGCATCGGACTGATAACTCCAGCCAGACCAAGTACAAACAGAATATTAAAAATATTGGAGCCGATCGCATTTCCAAGTGCCATATCCACTTCATTTTTGCGGGCTGCAACAACAGATGTCACAAGTTCCGGAAGCGAGGTTCCAATAGAAACAATGGTCAGTCCTACCAGCGTCTGGCTCATTCCAATTTTCAATGCAATATTGCTGGCACTGTCTACAACGACATCCCCGCCAATCACAATACCAGCTACACCAACCACAAGGAACAACAGGCTTTTTGGCATCGACATTACTTTCTGTGCCTCTGCCGCTTCCGTTTCTTCGCTTTGCAGATGTCCGCCTTCTTTTCCTGCTTTCAGAGCCATACGAATCATGGTTCCGATAAATATTGCAAAAAATACCAGAAAGACTGCACTGTCAAAACGTCCCTGCTTCATTCCCACACCACCGAGTACCAGAAGCAGCAATGCCGCGAACACGGAATATGGGAAATCGCGCTTTAATGTAGATTTCTGTACAGCAACCGGGGTCATTATGGCACAGAACCCGATAACTACCATCATATTAAAAATATTAGATCCGACCACATTGCTGATTGCCAGCGTATTCTTATGCTGGATTGCTGCAACAACAGAAACCGCAGTCTCCGGAAGTGAGGTTCCCATGGCAACAATCGTCAGGCCAATAATGATGGCCGGAACATGAAACCGTTTTGCAATACTGGAACTTCCCTCCACAAAAACATCTGCCCCTTTGACCAGGAAGAAAAATCCTGCGATCAAAAAAACAATTGCCAGCGGCATGGAACATGTTGAAATAAATTCTGTCATATCTTTTCCCTCTTTCTGTAAAATAATGTGTTAAAAGGCAATCATGCCCAAGTGCTCCAATAGTATTTTCAAGCCAATAAGTATGAGGATTACACCACCTGCAATCTCTGCTTTTCTTTTGTAGCGGGTGCCGAAGAAATTACCGACAACCACTCCGATGACCGATAATACAAATGTCGTGCATCCGATAATCAGACAGGCTTCCATGATGGATACATTTAAAAAGGCAAATGTAATACCGACTGCAAGTGCATCGATACTGGTTGCAACTGCAAGAAGCAGCATCTCTTTGTGATCCAGTGGCAGATCTTTTGCTCCAATTTCCTGCACGTCTTTATCACGAACCGCTTCAATCACCATCTTTCCACCGATAAACAGCAACAGGAAAAAGGCGATCCAGTGATCAACCGAAGTAATGTATTTCTGAAAGCGGATTCCCAGCGCCCAGCCGAGAAACGGCATCAGTGCCTGAAATCCTCCGAAATACAATCCAATCAGAAACGCATGTTTTTTGTTGATTTTTTCCATACCAAGACCCTTGCAGACGGATACCGCAAATGCATCCATCGAGAGTCCGACACCAATCAGAAATAACTCGATTACCATTCTTATGTTCTCCTTTTGTGAGGGGATTCATACCTTGCGCTTCTGTCCTTATATATCAAAAAGAGACCCAATGTACACCAACGAAAACCGCGACTGCAGCCACGTTTTTCTGGTGCACATGAGTCTCATCCTTTAAGACTTGCCAGGTCAAAGCGACCGGTATGTTGACAAGTCACACAATGTGCGAACTACTCCCTCACATACTTTTGTCTATGAATTAGGTAAACTATAACAAACGGTCTTTGAGTTAGTCAATACGAACTTCTTATTTACTGATGACTTTTGCAAACTTCTTCTTACCACGCTTTACGACCTTTCCTTCTCCGGCAAACTCGTCGAGCGTGTAACTGGTACTGATGTCTGTAACTTTCTCACCGTCCACAGAGACTCCCCCCTGCTGTACGGCACGACGTGCATCGGAACGACTCTCACACAGAGAAGCCTTTACGAGAACTGCCATGATATCGAGCTTGTCATTGTACAGATCATCTGCAGTCACTTCAACCGTCGGCATATGTGCAGAAACCCCGCCGCCTGCAAACAGTGCATGGGATGCCTCTTTGGCTTTCTTAGCCTCTTCCTCGCCGTGTACCAGTTTGGTCAGCTCATAAGCGAGAATCTCTTTTGCTTCATTCAGCTTGGCACCTTCCCATTTGTCCATCTCATCGATCTGCTCCAATGGCAGGAAGGTCAGCATGCGGATGCACTTTAACACATCGGAATCTGCCACATTTCTCCAGTACTGGAAGAAGTCAAACGGAGAAGTCTTGTTCGGGTCAAGCCATACGGCACCGGACTGTGTTTTTCCCATCTTCTTTCCCTCAGAGTTTAAAAGCAGATTGATCGTCATGGCATAAGCATCTTTTCCAAGCTTCCGGCGGATCAGTTCCGTACCACCGAGCATGTTACTCCACTGGTCATCTCCACCGAATTCCATGTTACATCCATATTTCTGGTACAGTGTGTAGAAATCGTAGCTCTGCATAATCATGTAATTAAACTCTAAGAAACTTAATCCTTTTTCCATTCTCTGCTTATAGCATTCAGCTGTCAGCATGCGGTTAACGGAAAAATGGGCACCGACATCACGCAGTACATCGATGTAGTTTAAGTCCATCAGCCAGTCGGCATTGTTTACCAGCATTGCCTTTCCCTCTCCGAAATCGATGAAGCGGCTCATCTGCTTTTTGAAGCAGTCTACGTTGTGCTGAATGGTCTCCGGTGTCATCATCTGACGCATATCGGTACGTCCGGATGGATCACCGATCATGGCTGTACCACCGCCGATCAGCGCGATTGGCTTGTTTCCTGCCATCTGCAGACGTTTCATCAGACACAGTGCCATAAAATGTCCCACATGCAGACTGTCAGCTGTCGGGTCAAAACCGATATAAAATACTGCTTTTCCATTGTTGATGAGTTCCTTGATTTCTTCCTCGTCGGTTACCTGTGCGATCAGACCGCGGGCAACCAGTTCGTCGTAAAGTGTCATTGGGTTTCCCTCCTGTAATTTAACTTTTTTGATTTTTCTGGGGCTTTATGTCCCTTTGCTCCATATCTACAAAAATCCAAATAAAAATCCCCTCGTCCTAATTATAAGGACGAGGGGGATCTCTCGTGTTACCACCTTAATTCGCATGCTGTTCACACAGCCTGCCTCCGCGAGTGCAGCTACACTCCAGTGCGTCTAACGGGCACTACTCCGTTACAGCCTACTTGCCTGCGCGTTCGGTGTAAAGCTCAGGGATGTATTCCCTGCGGTAAGGGGGGACCCAGCTTGCTGGGGGGATTCCTTATCGCCCGGTTTATGTTTGTTCCATAAGCCGTGACAGGGGGGACCCAGCTTGCTGGGGGGATTCCTTATCGCCCGGCTTATGGTTGTTTCATAAGCCGTCTGTGTTTTCCGCGCGCCTCTCATCTGACGGCTACTTTCTGTTCGTTCCACACACCGGTACTTGTTCCCATCTTCGCTTTTCATTATAACTGGTTTTCATTATAAAAAGCCCGGTGCCATTTGTCAAATAATTTTTATTTTGTTTCATTCCCCTCTGCCGGAATCCAGATTCCATCTTTTCCCCATGGCTGGATCATGCATATATAGCGCTTCTCACCACTCTTTAAAAATGTAATCTCTAAACCAACTTTTGTTTGATCCTCCGACTCAGAATCCTTTTTCACGGAAACAAGTTTTTCGTCTGAAGACAGGTTCAACAGTTGCCGTGCTGCCTCTGTCGGCTCAGTCAATACACCGGCTGCTGTCATATTTTTATTCAGCATTTTACCCATGCCATTCACACGATAATCCATCTGCGAATCATTGATTCCCTGTGCATAAGCTGTATCAAATTCGTCCACCGATGAAATGCCATCCGTTTTCGCATCCAGACTATCCGCAAACTGATTAATCTCTTCCTTTGTGATCTGAAACGTTCCGTTCTTCTGTGTATAATGAATATTTTCAATCCATACACTCACATGCGGATCTGATGTCTCTGCATAATAAAGAATCTCTGCCGTCTGTTCCTCCGGGTTGATCTCATGCAGCCAGTAACCATTCATCTCTTTTCCGGTTCCGCCAAAGGAATCTCCAAACGATCCCCACGGCCATGGACTTGACCACCCAAATGACGGAGCATCCCCGTCCACCCACAAAAGCTGTGCTTTCTCTAAATCTGCCTGTGCCTCTTCCGATGTCATTTTCATAATTTTTGCTGCGTCCCTGTCACAAAATGCCTGTGCCCATTCCCGGATACTCTGTTCCGTTTTTGCATCCACCGTATTTTCCTGTATTGGTTTTTGTGTACTTTCCACTGTCTCTGTCGGATTCACGGCCTTCGTACCGGACGGCTTCTGGTTTGTCAGGCAGCTTACTGCCACTATGACAATCAAAAGCGTTGCAATTGCGGCCACCCAGGTATGCGGTTTCTTAAAATTCAACACGTTCTTAATCCTCCTTCCTGCATCCCCCTCTCCAAAAGCAACCGGTGCAAATGAATACGGGTGTCTTTCCATCGCAAAGGACAGAAGGGATGCACTATACCCCTGCTTAATTTCATTTCCAAACTGGGCAAGTACCGCCTCATCGCAGCTCATCTCCATGTCTCTTGTCATATAGAAAAAAGCAATCCAGGCAAACGGATTCCACCAGTATACGGCAAGAAGCACAAATGCCACCATTTTCCACAGTGGATCGTATCTGCGGATATGCCAGCTTTCATGTGCAAGTATATACTGCTGTTCCTTTTTCTCCATCCGAAACGGGATATAAATCTGCGGGCGGAAAATTCCCAGAACAAACGGAGACGGAATACGATCACATTCCCATATCTTTACTTTCCAACGAATACTTCCCGCCATCTGTTTTGCAGATGTTAAAAGAACTGCCGTCTGTACCATCTTCCGGCATTTTATATAGGAATAGATCCCATATGCCAAAAATAACAGCATCCCAGTCAGCCATACAAAAAACAACAGCGCACATATCTTCTGTGAAGTTGTAAGCGCAGCTGTCAGACCGGCTGCTGTATGTGTCGCCTGATCTGTAACGTGTGATCCGGCAGCCGCCTGTGTCACCTGCTTTGTGACCGGCTGTGCATGCATCCCCGACAATCCGGTATGGTGCACAATTTTTGTCAGCTGTGATTTTCTTTTTACCAGCCGCACCAGATTAAACAGACTGAATCTGGAAGCAATGGGCAGATCAAATATCATGCGAACCCCGACTATGCACCACAATCCATACGAATATTTCTTGGGGCATTTCCGCAAAAGAATACGCACTGCAAGTACTGCAAGAATTACAACTGCCACCATTCCGTTTCGCTGCAGAAACGACAAAAAAATGCCACCTGCCTTCTCCATCATGTGTTACCCCTCCTTATGCTCATCAATCATTTTTTTGAGCATTTTCGCTTCCTTTTTGGAAATTTTCTTACCCCCAAGAAATGCGGTGATAAAGCCCGGCAGGGATCCGTCAAATGTACGGTCTACAAAATAGCGGGATTCCTCTGCCTGCACCTGTTCCTTTGGAATTAAAACAGAAACCGTTGCATCCTCATTGGCAATGTATCCTTTTTCACACATTTTCCGTACAACCGTATAAGTCGTAGATTTTTTCCATCCAAGCTGTTCCTGACATAACTTTACAAGTTCCCCGGAGTTGACGGGGGCATGCTCCCATACGACACACATAAACCGGTAATCACTGTCACATAATTTTACATATTCCATCTTTTTCTCCTTCACAGGTTTATAGCTATCAACCTGTTTTCAGTTTATTCTTATAAACCAGAAATGTCAAGGTTTATTTTTATAGACTGCGAGAAATGTCAGAAAAATACGATGGAAAATGTTTGAACTCACCTTTTCGAAAAGTTATAATAACTGTAACGAAAAAAGGAGGACATGCTATCGTGGAAAAAGTACGTTACATGATTTCCGATGCCGCTGCACTGGCCGGTGTGGAAACCCATGTGTTACGTTACTGGGAAGAAGAACTCGACCTGACCATCCCACGAAATGAGATGGGACATCGATACTATACACGAGAGAACATACAGGAATTCCAAAAGATCAAAGAACTCAAAGAAAAAGGATACCAGCTGAAGGCAATCCGCATGATATTACACAATAAAAACCCCGAAGATGCCGGTGTTTCCGTGCCGGATTCTGCAGCACCTGGTCCATTGCCCGCATGTAACCGGGAACATCATCACACGGTTGTCGCCAAACCGGATCGACAGAACGCAGATAAAACCAACCTGCCTGTAAATACCCTTTCCGCAGAAGAACGCATGGCACAATTTCGGGAGTTGATGAGTGACATTGTAGGGCACGCAATCGCACAGAATAACGAAGCTCTCACACTCGATATCAGCAAAGAAATCCGTGAAACCGTCCTGAAAGAAATGAACTATCTCATCCGGGAACAAAACGATATGACGGAGGAACGCTACCGCCAGTTAAGTGCAGAAATTCGTGGAAAATTGCAGAAAAAACATACCTTATTTTCCAAAAAGGAAAAGGTTCCCAAAATGAAAACATCAAAAAAAGAAAAGAACCGGAAAAATGTATTAAATCCGGTCTGATTGATTTCAGCATTGACCTGGCATTAAACGGTTCCATATATAAAATAAAACAAGCCTGCGGAAGGATTGCCATAGAAAAGTTAATACAAAGAAACGCCAAAACCGACATTTGCCGGAATTGGCGTT
>OHZW01000168.1_pt1 | contig 16744 bp, 14 predicted proteins | sample 1580641 | NCBI WGS metagenome assembly OHZW01 (sample SAMEA3882505, study PRJEB24775) | human gut metagenome | biome: human-associated habitat; feature: intestine environment; material: feces | place: Netherlands | collected 2009/2010
CAAATACAATGTTCTTTACATTGCCCTTTTCAATCAACACATCGATTGTACGGCTGAGCTGCCCCGCCGTATGATGATCCAGCTCCTCACTGATATGTAGTATTAAATTTGCGCCGCTGCGCTCTAATGAAAATGTTTCCATCGAGATTTCATTCTCCTTTCATAGAAATTTGGGAAATAAAAAACTATGGACGAAGACTTTTGTCTTCCATCCATAGTTTTTTTCATGCGTTCTTTTCTGTTTTTTATCCCAACTGGCTTATAATTCGGAAATTGTATCAAAATCAAATAAGCATAACAATGGAACCATCTATATACAGTTTTTCACTTTGTACCGCACTGCCGTTAATGTTATTCTTCGGCTTTTATTTTTTGTTTGCAAAGACTCCTGAAAAGAAAATTTTCAAGAATTATCTCCGCTCCCGACAGATTATGGGTATAGCTATGCTGCTGCTTTCGGCAAACTATTCGGTACATTTCTTCTTTGGTATCCGATTCAAAAATGCGGATTCTGCCATATTGATGAACATGTCCACATACTTTCTGTGCTATTCTCTGTTCAGTTCGGCATTGATAATGTTGCTTGATCGTTTTTACATTACCAAACGGCGTGTGTGGACACATATCATTTTATGGATTATATTTTCAACTCTTTCCGGAGTTGTGTTGTTCCTGTTGCCAAGCGGAATCATGCAAAAATTCTCTTTATTTGCTTTAGCTGCCTGGTTAGTCGTTTTTGGAGTCGTTTTAGCTCGCAGAGTCATAATTGCATATCGTAGAGCCATTCAGATTTTCAATGAAACTCAGGCAGATGATATAGGAGCATATATCGAATGGCTTTCCATATTCACTTATTGGGCACTTATCTTCGGTGTCGGATGCGGATTGCTGACATTTCTGCCAGACAAATTTGTTTTTATCTGGATTTTGTCGTCAATACCGTTCTACAGCTATCTTTTCTACAGCTATCAGAACTACCTGCTGTTCTATGAACAGGTGGAAAATGCTTTTGAGCAAGATATACAGTCTGAAGAAGAACTTCTGACAAATTCGGAAACTGAACGTGAAAGAGTTTCTGAGAAAGAAGTTCCTAGGTCCTATACAGAATTTATAGAGAGGGTTGACAACTGGATAAAGACAGACGGCTATGTCCAGCAGGGACTTACCATAAAAGAACTGTCCGAAATACTTCATACGAACCGTACCTATCTTTCCGCTTATATCAAGACTACGTATAAAATGACATTCCGCGAATGGATAACCAGTCTCCGGTTGGAGTATGCGAAAAACATACTGAAGGAGCATCCAGAAATCAATATACAGAAGCTGGCTGAGTCTTCCGGTTTTCTTTCCCGCAGTAACTTTATCAAATTATTTTCCGAGAAGGAAGGATGTACGCCTGCCAAATGGAAAAAAGCAAATCTGGAATAATTTGTGTGGTAAAAAGCCGATGAAAAAGGTCTCAGAAACCCATTTCCCAAAAGTGCTCAAACGACAAAAAAAGTGCTAATTCGACAATTCAAAAAGTGCTAATTCGACAAAAAGATGCTCAAACGACATTATTTATAAAATTTTACAGCAAAAGTTTTTCTAATCTTTTGGGCATAGAATGACATTTATTATCTTTGGAGAGGACAAAGATAATAAATGCAAGTTTATATGATCAGAAAAATCACTTTTCTTACCTTGTTTCTGTGGCTGATGACGGTAACTTTTCCTGTCATTGCGCAGCAGAAAGCAGACACGACCTACACCTTCCGCTTTGTTCCGCAGAAGGACATGTTCTACGTGCCTTGGAATGGCAACGACACGGAACTTGCCCGCCTGTTGGAATGTATCGAAAACAGTAAAGCAACAATTTTTAACGGCAAGTTGCCGCTACTGGTTGACGGCTACTGCAATTCGCTGGGCGGTGAAGCCGAGAACCTTGCAACGGCGAAGATCCGTGCCAATCGAGTAAAATCAGAACTGATTACACGCGCGAAAATCAAGGAAGAAAACTTCATTACCCACAATCATGCGACAGGGGGTGATTTTGTAATCGTGCGCCTAACGGTACCTGCAAAGGAAACAGCAGCGATGGATGCGGAAGCGGAAGCGCGACGTAGGGCAGAAGCTGAACGCTTAGAAACCGAGACGCGTGCCGAACAGGAACGGCGTGCCGAAGAGCAGCGCAAGGCGGAAGAAGCCCGACTTGCCGCAGAAAAGGCAGAAGCCGAGAAAGCTGCTCTACAAAATACACTTGCCGGCACGCCGTCGGAAACTAAAATCACAAATGATTATCATCTCTCCCTGCGTGCCAACCTATTGCGCTGGGCTACCCTGACACCCGATTTAGGACTTGAATGGCGCATCTGCCCATCGTGGGGCATTGCCGTAAACGGCTCATGGACTTCTTGGACGTGGAGCGACAAGGACCGCCGCTATGCACTCTGGGAAGTGGCTCCGGAAGTGCGTTACTATATGGGTGAGAAGAAAGTCTGGTATCTGGGGGCGATGTTCAAGGCCGGACAGTTCAACTACAAGATCTCCGAAACAGGCAAGCAGGGCGACCTGATGGGTGGCGCCATCACCACTGGCTATCAGCTACGGCTGAACAAGGCACTGACTCTTGATTTCAACCTCGGCATGGGCTACCTGAATGCCGATTTCGAAAAATATGAAGTCATCGATGGTGTGCGCGTGCGCTGTGGCAACGAGACAAAAAATTGGTGTGGCCCCATCAATGCCGGTGTGACATTGGTATGGAAGTTATTCTAATACGGAGGAATAGAGTATGAAAGCAAGACAATATATATATATGATGGGAATGGCAGCCGCCGTGCTGCTCTCTTCCTGCGTGAAGGACACGCTTTATGACACGCCGCATCCCGACTATGGGAAAATTGCGGTGACAGCCGACTGGTCGGCCCAAGGTGAGGATATCAACATACCTGCCACGTGGACGGTCACCATGGGCGACTATACGGGTACGGAGACTTCCGCCACCCATGCCCCCGACCATCTGTTTGCTCCAGGCAGCTACACCCTTGCGGTGTGGAACCCAGCTGAAGGAATCACGGTAAATGGTACCACCGCCACCATTGCCGCAGCCACGGGAAACCGGGCAGGCACGGATGCCTTTGTGAACAATGCCCCTGGATGGTTCTTCACCTATACGAAACAGGTGAGCATCGAGAAAGACAAGGACTATCCGCTGACCGCCGCAATGAAGCAGCAGGTACGCGAACTGACGCTTGTCGTCAAACCGACGGGTGATGCCGCCGGACGCATCACGGAGATTGTTGCCCATCTGACGGGTGCAGCCAGAACACTCGATTTCGCTACCGATACCTACGGAGCCGCTTCAAACGTCGTGCTGCCCTTCACCAAGATAACCGAAGGTGACGATGCCGGCAAGTGGAAAGCCACGGTGCGGCTGCTGGGTGTGACTGGCACGGAACAACTGCTGATGGGTGAAATCCGCTATGCCGACGGCAACCCGACCCCCACCACGCTGAAAAGCGACCTCACAGAAGCTCTCAAGGAGTTCAACACCAGAAAGGGCAAATCGCTGACCCTCGGCGGAACGCTGGTTGAGACTCCCAAAGGCATGGAAGTGGACGGAGCCGAAATCAACGGCTGGGAAGAAGTGAAAGGTGATGATGTAAATGCTGATTTGTAAACAATAAAATTATAGATATAATGAAGACAAGATTTTTTGCACTTGCAGCGCTCGCCCTCGCACTGGTAGCCTGCAACAACGACAACGAGAACCTGAACGGTGACCCCGTGGCCGCCCAGTTTACCGCCAACATCGCCCCCGCCACCCGCGCCAGCGGAACCACCTGGACTGCCGGCGACCGTATCGGCATCACCGACATCGGCAACGATTCCCAGTACGGCAACGTGCCTTTCATCCTGAAAAACGGGAAATTTGAGGCAGAAGGAAAGGTTATCTATATCGAAGATGCAAAGACCCATACTTTCCGCGCCTACTATCCGTACAACGCGGCGGGAGGCATCCTCACAGCCACGACCGATGCCACGGCGCAGCAGAACCAGCCTGCCATCGACTTCCTCTTTGCTTCAGGAGCCACGGGAGACAAAAACAACCCGGTAGTAAGCTTCACCGACAAAACCGCCAAAGGCGGTGAAGACAACTCCTTCCACCACCGCATGAGCCAGATAACCCTTACCTTCGAGGCGGGCGACGGCGTGGATTTCAGCGTGGTCAAGCCTGAACGTTACACGCTGGACGGATTGTTACTCACCGGTACGTTCAACACGGCCGACGGTATTGCCACCGCAGACAACGGGGCACAGACCGGAGAACTGACCATGAATCTGGCAGACGGCAATCTCACGTCATCGATCATCCTCTTCCCGCAGACAGTTGCATCCCTGCCGTTGGTTGTGAATTACAAAGGTCAGGAATATCATGCCACACTCACCGTGCCCGATGGCGCACTGCTGGCGGGCAACAACTATACCTATACCGTCAAGGTACGCAACAAAGTCCTTGAAGTCAGCGAAGCCACCATTGCAAAGTGGAACGATATAGACGGTGGAGATGTGGGTGCTGACCTGTAGGATTTTAATAATTAATCGATTAGAATAAAGAATTATGAGACATAGATTATTTATCCCCGCAGCCACCGCACTGCTGTTCGCCCTCGCCGCCTGCACGCAGGACGAACTTGCTGACGATAACCGTCTGCCCGAAGGTGAATACCCCGTAGTCATCCGTGCCACCGGACTGTCCGTAGAAGCAACGCCGCTGGCAGCCCATTCCACCCGTGCCGCTGTGGACGGCGACTGGCAGGGCGTCACTTCCGTGGCACTCAAGATGGGCGATGCGGTAAAGGAATACACCGTTACGGCTTCTACCGATTTCAAGAGTGCCACGCTTTCACGCGAGAACGCCCCGTACTACTGGACCAGCCGCGACCCGATTACCGTATCGGCATGGTGGCCCTTCGACAATGCCGACATCACACAGATGCCTGCCGTGAAGGTGGCCGAAGACCAAAGCAAATTGGCTGACTTCCAGAACAGCGACTTCATCTCTGCTGAGAACCGGAAGGTGGAATTTAACAACCCGACACTCGAATTTACCCACCGCACGGCACGCGTGACAATCGAACTGAAGCCCGGCACGGGATTCACGAGCGTCGCTGGTGCCACGGTGAGCCTCATGAGCCTGTCCGCCGATAACGGCAACCCGACCGCCATCAAGACCTACAACGCAAGCGGCAACACCTACGAGGCACTGACCGCCCCGCAGACCGTTGCGGCAGGCAAACCGTTCGTCAAGGTGGAACTCGGCGACGGCACCTTCTACTTCCGTCCGCAGAACAACGTCGTATTAGAAGCGGGCAGCCGCTATAAATATACCGTTAAGGTGAACGCCACCGGCTTGACGTTAGAGGGTTGCACTATCGGTGACTGGGCTGACGGCGGCGGCGAGAGCGGCGAGGCTGAGGATTTGGGCTACATCTACGACAGCAACACCAAGACCTACACGGTCTATAACGCCAACGGCCTACTGGCATGGAACAAAGCCATACAAAAAGATGAATCGATAAATTGCACCCTCACCGCCGACATCGACCTGACGGGTAGGGAATGGACACGTTTAGACACATGGCCAGGCTACTCCGGCGTCTTTAATGGGCAGGGACACCGCATTACGGGATTAAACTTTTCAGCAGCGAGGTTTGGACTTTTTCTTTTTTAAATCAAAGTGGAGTGATAAAGAACCTACAACTCATAGATGTGAATCTGGATGGCAGTAGTGGAGGAGCTGCTGGAATGGTGGACCGAAATCATGGCCAAATCATTGCCTGCTCTGTGACGGGAAAACTTACTGTACATAGTGGTGGTATAGCCAATGCAAATTATGGCGATATCATCGCTTGCTGTGGTTCAACGGCACATTGAAAGATGAGGCTGGCTGTGGAACTATAGTGCGTTTCAACTACAAGAATATAACTTCCTGTTATTGGGGAGGCAATGCCGAGCAAGGAGTACTCCGTAATGAAGGAGGAACGGTAGTTGCCACGAAGGTAGACGGCGCGACCGTGAAATGGCAGACAGCCGTCGACGGCATGAACACCGCCCTCACCGGCAACGACTACCAGTGGACACTCGGCACCGGCGGTCTGCCCGTACTGAAAAGAAACAATAAAAACCCCTAAACAACACGCATCATGAAACGAACAAACATCCATATATTCGCAACCATCGCCCTGCTGCTCGGCCTTGCCGCCTGCACGCAGGACGAAGCGGGCTTCCTACCAGAAGGGGCGGAAGGCACACCCATCGTCTTCACCGCGACGGGGCTGAATCCCGCCGCGACAGCCACCGCTGGCACCCGTGCCCCGGTGGACGGCAATTGGGAGGGTGTGCAGAGCGTGGCAGTCCTGATGGACGGCACGGTGAAGGCATACGACGTGACGCTCACCACCGCCGACCCCACCAGCGCCACGCTGACCTCCACCGACCCGTACTACTGGACCAACCACAACGACATCACCGTCACGGCGTGGTGGCCCTACACCGAGGGCGAGACAACTCCACCTGCGGTAAAGGTAAAAGCCAACCAAAGTGCCCAGAAAGACTTTGAGGGCAGCGACCTCATCGTAGCCGACGGACAGACGGTGACTTACGGTAGCCCCACGCTCCGCTTCACCCACCGCACGGCGCGGGTGACCATCGTTCTGACGGACTACACCGAGGGGCTGGCATCCGTGCAGATGACGGGACTCTCCACCGAAGGCGACAACCCGGATATAATCGTCCCGTATGACAAGGGCAGCAACACCTACACCGCCATCGTAGCCCCGCAAAGTGTGGCAGCTGGCACGGCTTTCGTTACCTGCACCTTCACCAACGGCAAGACCTTCGTTTATAAGATGAAGAATGCTACCGACTGGCAGGCGGGCGGTGAATATACCTACACCGTCTCCCTCGCTGCGGCAAAAGACCTGGGCTATACCATAGAGAGCAACGGCAGCTACACCGTGACCTCCGCCGATGGTCTGATGAATATAGCCGAATTAGTGAACGGAGGTAAGAGCGACATTAACATTACCCTCACCGCCGACATTGACCTCACAGGCAAAGACTGGACACCGATAGGCACAGACTACGACAACTCATACAAAGGCACCTTCGACGGTGGCGGCCATACCATTACGGGGCTGACCTTTACGACAAATGACGAATATGCGGGTCTGTTCGGCTGGCTCAATAGAGCTGGTACGGTGAAGAACGTGGTGATGGAGGGCGTACAGATAACAAGCAATCAAATATATGGCGGCAGTATTGGCGGCGTGGTAGGATCTGGCTGGGGCACCATTGAAAACTGCTCGGTGTCGGGCAGCGTCAGCGGCACGGTGTATGTCGGCGGTGTGGTGGGTGCTCAAATAGGCGGTTCCATCACCGGATGCAGTTCCTCTGCCACAGTGAAGGGAACGGTCGATGTCGGCGGCGTGGCAGGTCAGACGAATTCGAGTGCCACCCTGACCGCTTGCTATGCCACGGGCAACGTGACCATAGAAATAAACCCCGCAAAGAATATCGCTGGCGGCAGTCTGGTGGGAATGAACGCAGGAAGCAGCCTCCTTGCCTGCTATGCCACGGGCAACGTAACCAGTACGGGTAGTAGCACTGGCAAAGTACATATCGGCGGCTTTTTGGGAAATAACTACACCACCGTGACCGCCTGCTATTGGAAGAACAATCATGAACAAGGCATCGGCTACAATAGGGAAAGCACCGGAGCCACGAAGGTGGACGGCTCTGTCGTTACCTGGCAGAAAGCCGTCGATGCCATGAACACCGCCTTGCAGAACGCAGGCTCAAGGTGGCGTTACGAACTTAAAGGAGCATTGCCTACCTTGAGGAAGCAGTAAACCGTTGCGGGCGGAAAAGTTCCGCCCGCAACGAACATTAAACGACAAGGGTCTATATGCCACGATGAAAAGGTGGCGTATAGACCCTTTTTGCAATATTATACTTCCTTCCAATCAACCAGTCCCTTTCCCATATCATCCAGTTCTATGGCAAGAGCAATCACTTTGCGCTTATCAGCCTTGAAAGGTTCGGCATACTGCTTGGCTTTCATCTGCTCCGTGGCAGCATCCACGCCACCGTTGTTGCTCAGTTTCAGCTCCAGCACATAGATGAAGTTGGTGGTTTCTACCACCATATCAATTCTGCCCGTAGCAATCATCTTTTCTACTTCTACACGGCAACCGATGGCATTGAAGATGGTGCTCAGAATCAGGCGGTAGCGCTCCTCCATATTCATGCTGGCAAGCTTCTTGTTGCTGTAGGGCACATCCGCAATGAGGGCTTTCAGGCATTTCATGGCTTCGGGAAGATTGCCAAGGCTGAGGTGAACATTCAGAAATGCCTGGGTAGATTGAAGGTCATTATTCTTGCGCATGGCAAGCGTTGGCAACACGATTTCATTCAAGGCTTGCCGAACCTCGAAGTTAGGAATGCCAAGAAGATAAGTTCCGTTTATGTAACCCTTAATCGTGAGATAGCCCGACTGATAGAGGAACAGCTCTGCTCCACCGCCTGTTACGTCAGAAGTTTCTATGATAGTGCCCAAGAGGGCACTATGATCGAAATCCTTCAAACGAATCTCCATGTCATCCACAAACTTTGGAAGCAACGAGGTTGCACCCGATGAAGCCCAGTAGTTAATCAGATCTGAATCTGCCAAGGCATTGATGAGACTGAACGGATTGAATACATCCACCATATTGCGGCGACTGAAGTGATAGCCGTCATAATATGCCGTCAGTTGTGCTACAGCTTCATCGAATGTCCAGTCTTCGTATTCTGCCAATTTGTTGATTTCCGGCTTAAAATCGCGCAGCACCTCTTCTTTCGTAATACCACAGATGGCTGCATATTCCGGCTCAAAGCTGATGTTGCTCAGATTGTTGAGCACAGAGAAGAGAGAGATTTGCGTAAACTTGGTAATGCCGGTGATGAAGACAAACTTCTCGTATTTATCCTGAGATTTTAATACGGCAAATACTTCTCTATAAATAGCGGTACATGCTTCGTGCTGGGGAGTCTTCCAGGAATGCTGCAATGGAGAGTCGTATTCGTCGATGAGAATGGCAACCTGTAAACCTGTTTTGTTATAAGCAGTTTTTATAATTTCTATCAGACGAGTTGCTAAGGGAGAGTTACCCCTCGATTCTATCTCATATAAAGATTCATATTCTTGAAAGGTATAGTCCAGATAACCTTTCAGACTTTCCGGTTCAGCGCCAGCCTGGCTCATATCCAGTCTGATGACAGGTCGCTTCACCCATTCCGTCTCCATCTGCATAATCTTCAAACCCTCGAAGAGTTCCTTCTTACCCATGAAGTAGGCTTCGAGCGTATCGACCAGCACAGATTTACCAAAGCGGCGTGGGCGGATCAGGTAATTATACGTTTTCCCTTTGTTGGCAAGTTGCCAGATGATATCTGTCTTGTCAACATATAGGTATCCACCCTTTCTGATTTTTTCAAAAGACTGGATGCCTACTGGCAATCTTCTATCGTTCATTTCTGTCATAATCTGATCTCCTATGTTTTCAGGATGGCTTTTTATGCGCTATCCATCTTTCTGCAAAGATACGATGAATATTTTGATTTCGCAAGAAAAATGGGGGGATTTTCAATTTTATCGTAGTTTTACTTGCGAGTACCTTTCTTTGTTCGTATCTTTGCCGCCAGCCATCTGCGCACTGGCAGGTCGTAGAACTTCAGACAGAGCCAGGCGGCTGCTATCGAAACTCCGCAGGTGACGAGCGCCTCGGGCCAGGTTTCACCAAGCGTGAAGAGCTGCTTCTCGATGAGCCACGAATAGAAGTAATACATAAACGGATAGTGAACGATGTAGAGCGGGAAGGAGATGTCGCCCAGGAATGTGCAGACGCGGGTGCTGAAACGGTCGGTTGTTGTTCCGCTCGCTCCCAGCCATACTATCGCCGGGAAAATCAGAATGATGCACACTGCTTCGAAAACACCATTCAGCGTGATGCCATCAGCGCCGCCCACATTACTGCCGTTCACAATACTGCCGCCAACCATACTCTCTATATAAGGTACGTGGAAGAGCAGGAGAAGAATGATGGAACTGATCCAGAACGCTCCCTTTACCTTGAACTGGATGCGATGGAAAACACGGGACAGCAGCATTCCTATCGTAAATGGACAAAGCATGCGCAGAAGTCCACCCCAGAAGTTGAGACCATCCAGCGTCCAGCCCACACCAAACATGCCGTAGCCGCAAACATCCGTAGCCGTGAACCAAAGCAGAAGGATGGACAGGATTCCGGCGAGTATTGCCAATGCCTTGGTGGAGAGTCTCCGGATGAAAAGGGCATAGAGGATGTTGCCGATGTACTCGAAGAAGAGCGACCAGGCGGGTCCGTTGAGCGGAAACATTTCGCCATTGCCTCTTACTTCGTATCCGCAACCTGGCAGGGCGGGAATCATCAGCATGGCGCAGAGCAGGGCTGTCATCATCGCCGGTACCGAAGCCGGTGTGCCGTTCCAGGTCACTGCCCCCTGAAGGAGGAACATTACGAGTCCTATCAAGGCACCCATCACTACCATCGGATGCAGGCGGATGAGGCGGCGCTTGAAGAATTTTCCCAGTGTCAATGTCTTTCCCCAACGGTTATCGTATGCATAGCCGATGACGAAACCGGAAAGGATGAAGAAGAAGTCAACCGCCAGATAGCCGTGGTTGATTTCCTGGATGATGGCTGAGCCGGATGCAAACTGGTAGCCTTCGAACACATGATACCACACCACGAGCAATGCTGCCACGCCTCGCAATCCGTCGAGCAGGGCATAATGGGGTTTGGTATCTGCAAAATGAGTTGCTGATTGTTGTAAGTTAGTCATAAATTATGATTGTTAATATTATTATTATGATGATGATGATTTATTTGATTTCTTATTTCCTATATTTTGATTTCAACTGCAAATATACAAAATATTTTTCGTTTTACTTTTATTCTTGCCGTAAAAAAAAGAAAAATGCTGCAATAATAATAAAAAGGTGGCTCTTCTCTTTGCTGGACAAGAATATTTCCTTACCTTTGCATAGCTTTTAAAGCTTGTGGAGATTACCGACGAAAGTTTAAAAAGAGAAAATATAAAAGAGAGACGAAAATGAAATTGAAATTGAGATTCTTGAAATTGATGCTGCTGCTCTTCATTCTGCCTTTGCAGATGCTGGCGGCAGAACTGGGAGAGGCGGGCAAGCTGTTGGCGACGCTGCCTGGAGTGAGTGATGTGGAAACGCTGAAGAATACGCATTTCCCGGAAAAATATGTGTTCTTCATCAAGCAGCAACTGGATGCCAAGGATGCTTCCAAGGGTAGTTTTGAGCAGCGAGTGATTCTCTGCCACAGAGGATTCGACCGTCCTACCGTGCTCGTAACAGAAGGCTACAACGCCAAGTATGCGCTGCGTGAGGATTACATCGAGGAACTTTCCAAGCTCTTCGATACCAACATCATCACCGTGGAGTACCGATATTTCGACAAGTCGATGCCTAGTCCTTGCAACTGGGATTACCTCACCGTGGAGAACTCGCTCTACGATCTGCACCACGTAAACCAGACTCTGCATGCGATGTATAAGGGCAAGTGGATTGCCACGGGTATCAGCAAGGGCGGACAGACCACGATGTTTTACCGCGCCTACTTCCCGAATGATGTGGATATTTCCGTGCCTTACGTAGCGCCACTGAACAAGGGCGTGGAGGATGGCAGACACGAGAAGTTCCTGCAGGAGGAAGTTTCTACCAAGGAGAACCGACAGAAGGTGCTCAACTTCCAGCTGCTGCTCTTCAGGCGCAAGGCTGCGCTGCTGCCGATGTTCGAGAAGTACTGTAGCGAGAAGCAGTATCGCTTCAATGCTCCTATCGCCGAGATTTTCGATTACTCGGTGTTTGAGTATGCCTTCGCCTTCTGGCAGTGGGGGGAGGACATCAGGAAGATTCCTACGAATGATGCCACCGACGACCAGGTGTTCAAATACTGGATCAACATGTGTGAGCCGGAGTATTTCACCAATTATAATGCCACAGCCTCGTTTGATGTGCAGGCAGCCCGGGAGTTGGGTTATTACGGCTATTATACCAAACCATTCAAGAAATACCTCAGTATCAAGACAGCTAAAGGCTATCTGAAGAAACTGATGGTGCCAAAGGGGGCAGAAAACGTGAAGTTCTCGCCAGCACTCTATAATCATACGGTAGAGTTCCTGACCAAGAATGATCCGAAGATGGTGTATATTTATGGTGACATCGACCCATGGGGTGCATCGGGCATCTATGGATTGCCATTCACCAAGAACAAGAAGAACCTGCATGTCTATATGTGTCATGGCGGTTCGCATCTCACCCGAATCCTGTCGTTCCCTGAGCCAACCAGACAGGAAATCATCGATTTGATTGGGGGATGGCTGAAGGAATAAGCCTTTGGATTACATCCATACGCCCTGAAAGGGCAGAAGCTCCTAGCCCAGGGTAACACCCTGGGTTACGCATAAGCAAGAAAGTCGCCCTGTAAGGGCAAAAGCTTCTTATATTTAAAGCTTTTGCCCTTACAGGGCGACTTTGTTATATCACATTCTAAACCCAGGGCGATGCCCTGGGCTAGGAGCTTCTGCCCTTTCAGGGCGTGCTGCTCTGTAAAATTATCCGTTTGCGATATTTCCGAAGAAATCGAATGAGGCATCCCAATCCTTCCATACTGGCTCTCTGCCCAATTCCTTCAAGCGGGCATTGATTACCTTGGCGGTACGCTCATCGCTCACGGTGAACTGCTCCAGCGCCTGAGGATAAGTATGGTAACCACCAGGATTTACCTTTGATTCTGCCGACATGGTGGTGACACCAAGTGTTGCCATGTTGTCACGGATGTAGGCTGGCTCACGGGTAGAGTAGGAGATATCTACATCGTGGTCGAAGATACGCATGGCGAAAGTTGCCTGTGCCAACTGCTTATCGGTCATGAAGCAGTTTGGCTGGAAACCTTCGTTCTGTGCAGGGCGCATACGAGGGAAGTTCACGCTGTACTTGGTCTTCCAGTAGTGCTTCTGCAGGTAGCGCAGGTGATGAGCCATCATCACTACATCCGTGCGCCATTCCTTCTCCAAGCCGATGAGCACACCCATACCGATGGAATGGACACCTGCCATACCCATGCGGTCGAAACCATCGCAGCGCCACTCAAACTTGCTCTTCATGCCACGTGGGTGGTAGAGCTTGTAGTGCTCGTGGTTGTAGGTTTCCTGGAAACAGATGACGCCGTTCATACCATGGTCGGCGAGGGTCTTGTAATCCTCTGTAGAGAGCGGCATCACCTCAATCTTCACGTTAGAGAAATACTTCTTGGCGATGTCGATTGCCTTGGCAAGATATGGGGTGCCAGCCTTTGCCGGGTTCTCGCCCGTAACGAGAAGGATGTTCTCGAATGGAGCCAACTGCTTGATTGCCTTGTACTCGTTCTCAATCTGCTCTGGGGTGAGGATGGTACGAGCCATCGGATTCTCACGATGGAAACCGCAATACACGCAGGAGTTAGAGCATGAATTGGTGATGTAGAGAGGAATGAACATCGACATGGTCTTGCCGAAGCGCTCCTCGGTATATTTGCGGGAAAGACGCGCCATTACCTCCAGGTATGGCTCGGCTGCCGGTGAAATCAGCGCCATGAAGTCGTTCACATCGCAATGGTCCTTGGCAAGGGCACGGCGCACATCGTTATCGGTCATTCGAGCAATGCGCTCCGTGGTCTCCTCCCAACTGATATTCTTTAATTCGTCTGAAAACATTTTCTTACTTTTTAAACTTTCTCAAATCGTGTGTCAACTTGGCTGCGCAGAAGTTTGGACCACACATGGTGCAGTACTCACCGTCTGTATGACCTGCCTCCTCGAAATACTTCAAGGCGAGTTCTGGGTCGAGAGAGAGGTGGAACTGGTCTCTCCAGCGGAACTCGAAGCGGGCCTTGGAGAGGGCGTTGTCGCGGATGGTTGCACCTGGATGACCCTTTGCCAAATCGGCTGCATGAGCGGCAATCTTATAGGTTACCACACCTGTGCGCACATCTTCCTTGTTAGGCAAGGCGAGGTGCTCCTTTGGTGTTACATAGCAGAGCATGGCGGTGCCGAGCCATGCAATCTGGGCGCCACCGATGGCTGAAGTGATGTGGTCGTAACCTGGAGCGATATCGGTAACCAATGGACCGAGGGTGTAGAATGGTGCCTCGTGACAGTGGTCGAGCTGGCGCTCCATGTTCTCCTTGATCTTCTGCAATGGCACGTGACCAGGACCCTCGATGAATGCCTGCACGTTCTTGTCCCAGGCACGGGTAACAAGCTCGCCCATGGTATCCAACTCGGCAAACTGGGCTGCATCGTTGGCATCGGCAATACAGCCAGGGCGCAGACCATCGCCCAAGGAGAGGGCTACGTCGTACTGTGCCACGATGTCGCAGATATCGTCGAAGTGCTCATAGAGGAAGCTCTCCTGGTCGTGGTAGAGACACCACTTGCTCATGATACTACCGCCACGGCTCACGATACCGCAGAGACGGCTGTCGGCGAGATGCACGTTGTGGCGACGGATGCCGGCATGGATGGTGAAGTAGTCAACACCCTGCTCGCACTGCTCGATGAGGGTATCACGGAATACCTCCCAGTTCAGATCCTCTACCTTGCCGTTTACCTTCTCCAAAGCCTGGTAGATAGGTACGGTTCCTACTGGTACAGGGCAGTTGCGCACAATCCATTCACGGGTCTCGTGGATATTGTCGCCGGTAGAGAGGTCCATCAAAGTATCGCCTCCCCACTTACAGGACCATACAGCCTTATCCACCTCTTCCTCGATGCTGGAAGTAGTGGCAGAGTTACCGATGTTGGTATTGATCTTCACGAGGAAGTTGCGGCCGATGATCATGGGTTCGCTCTCCGGGTGGTTGATGTTGGCAGGAAGAACGGCACGTCCGCGTGCAATCTCATCACGCACATACTCAGGAGTGATATGGGTATCGATGCCCAACTCCTGGCAGTTCATGTTCTCGCGGATAGCTACGTACTCCATCTCTGGAGTGATGATGCCAGCCTTGGCGTAAGCCATCTGGGTGATGTGCTTGCCAGCCTGAGCACGGCGAGGCAACTGGATGTGCTCGAAGCGGAGGTGGTCAAGGCTATGGTCAGCAAGGCGCTGCTTGCCATACTCGCTGGTAACCTCCTTGAGCTGCTCGGTATCGTTGCGGTCGAGAATCCACTGCTCGCGCATTCTTGGCAAGCCCTTCTTCAAATCTACCTGATAGTTAGGGTCGCTGTAAGGACCGCTGGTATCGTAGATGTAAACCGGAGCGTTTGGCTCTGTATGAGGAATGCCGCGCTCATCCTTCACAACAGTAGGAGTGAGGTTTACCTTGGTCATTCCAACCTTGATCTGTGGGAAAAGTTTTCCCTGCATATACGCCTTTTCTCTCTGGGCGTAAGCTTTCTTGTCGTTTGGCATAATGTTTAAAGGATTATCATATAATAATTATTCGTTGAGGAATGCGGTGAGTGGAGAACTTGCCTCGGCACAATCGCTGATGGCTCCGAGACCTGCCTCGTAAGCACGGCGACCGCATACTACTGCTTCCTTGAATGCCTTAGCCATTTCTACAGGGTCTCCGGCTACGGCGATGGCTGTGTTGACCAGGCAAGCGCTGGCACCCATCTCCATGGCCTCGGCAGCGTGGCTAGGCGCACCGATACCTGCATCTACTACCACAGGAACAGTAGCCTGCTCGATGATGATCTGCAGGAAGTCCTTCATTCTCAAACCCTTGTTTGTACCGATAGGTGCAGCGAGTGGCATCACGGTAGCAGCACCAGCCTCTTCGAGGTGCTTGCAGAGGGTTGGGTCTGCCTGGCAATATGGCAATACCACGAAACCGAGCTTTACCAGTTTCTCGGTAGCCTTCAGAGTCTCGATAGAGTCTGGAAGAAGGTAGCGAGGGTCTGGGTGGATTTCGAGCTTGAGCCAGTTGGTTCCGAAAGCCTCTCGAGCCATCTGTGCTGCGAAGACAGCCTCCTCGGCGTTGCGCACGCCACTGGTGTTAGGAAGGAGCTGGATATTTGGGTTCTGCACGATATGAGAGAGCAGGTCGTCCTGCTTGTCTTCGAGTTCGATACGTTTCATTGCAACAGTAACCATTTCTGTTTCTGATGCTTTGATGGCTTCAGCCATGAGGGCATTGTTGTTAAACTTTCCTGTGCCCAAGAAGAGGCGTGAGTTAAACTCTCTGCCTGCGATTACTAATTTTTCCATTGTTTTATTATAGAGTTGTTATTTTTGTTTTCATTTCTGTAGGAAAAGTACTTTTGTGTGATTCTTTTCCGCAGTATTCTGGGACCGTTATCCTCCGCAGAACGCTTTTACGATAATGATGTCTGCTCCTTCTGCGATGATTGTGTTTTCCCATTCATCACGAGGCACCATTTCGTTACTGATAGCTACTGCAACTCCTGTAGCTGGCAAATCGAGTTCCTGGGCTAACTCCCTGATGGTTTTAGCCTGTGTCTCGGTCTCTTTGTTGTTGATAGTTACTTTCATATTCTGTTCGTTTTATATGATGAATAATCCGTTTGTTTACGCTTTTTCTATCGCCCGAAAGCGATGATAAGATAATATGTAATCAAACACGGTGAACTTCCAGAT
>OHZW01000175.1_pt1 | contig 16095 bp, 10 predicted proteins | sample 1580641 | NCBI WGS metagenome assembly OHZW01 (sample SAMEA3882505, study PRJEB24775) | human gut metagenome | biome: human-associated habitat; feature: intestine environment; material: feces | place: Netherlands | collected 2009/2010
CTCTTGAGCAAGTCTACAACTTTAGTTCTTTTTACTTTTTCCATTGTTAATATTAATGCTTCAAGGAGTTAAGGAGTTAACTCCTTAACTCCATATTATTTTTTCTTATTCAAAAGCACCCATGCGGAGCATGTCTACCTCCTTCTCAGTAAGGAAGCGCCAGTCACCGCGACGGAGATTTTTCTTAGTCAAACCTGCGAACTGTACACGGTCGAGCTTGGTAACACGATAGCCGAGGCTCTCGAAGATACGGCGCACGATACGGTTCTTGCCACTATGAATCTCGATGCCAACCTGTGCCTTGTCGCGATCATCAGCATACTCTACAGCATCTGCCTTGATCTCACCATCTTCCAAGGTGATACCCTCACGGATCTGATCCATATCGTGAGCAGTCAGATTCTTATCGAGATGAACGTGATAAACCTTCTTCTTCAGGAACTTAGGGTGAGTAAGCTTAGAAGCCAGGTCACCATCGTTGGTCAAGAGAAGTACACCTGTTGTATTACGGTCGAGACGGCCTACAGGATAGATACGCTCAGGACAAACATCCTTTACGAGGTCCATCACAGTCTTGCGCTGCTGAGGATCATCGCTGGTTGTAACATAATCCTTTGGCTTGTTGAGCAATACATATACCTTCTTCTCCAAAGATACAGGAGCGTCGTGGAACTTCACCTCATCGGTACGAAGGATCTTGGTACCCAACTCGGTAACTACCTCACCATTGACAGTTACCAGACCTGCCTGGATGAACTCATCAGCCTCACGGCGAGAGCAAACACCAGCATTGGCGAGGAACTTGTTCAAGCGCAATGGCTCTGTTGGGTCGATGTTTTCCTCCTTATATTCGATACGCTTCTTCATGCTATACTTAGCATTTGGATCGTATCCTGGAGTGTGCTGACGGAAGCCACCACCACGGTTGTTGCCATAGCCACCACCCTGTGGACGACCATAGCCGCCACGGTTGCTATTGTAACCACCCTGCTGAGGACGGCCATAGCCACCACCACGGTTGCTGTTGTAGCCACCATGCTGAGGACGGCTGTTGTAACCGCCATGCTGAGGACGGCTGCCATAGCCACCCTGCTGAGGACGACCATTGTAACCTCCCTGCTGACGTGGCTGATAGCCACCAGTTGATGGATGCTGATCGTCACCTTCTGCGTTATTATTGAAACGAGGACGGCTGTTGTAGCCACCCTGCTGTGGACGGCTGCCATAGCCACCCTGCTGAGGACGGCCATAACCGCCACCACGGTTGCTGTTATAGCCACCACGGCTGTTGTAGCCACCCTGCTGTAGACGGCTGCCATAGCTGCCACGGCTGCTACCATAGCTGCGCTGTGGACGCTCGCTGCTAGAGCTGGTAGAACTGCTCTGCAAGCCAGCACCGAAGCCTTCCGGACGGAAGCCACCCTCGCTACTGCTGCTATTTCTATCGCTGTTGAATGATGGGCGATGACTGTTAATACGTGGACGCTGTGTGCGACCTACACTACGATAACTCTTCTGATAACCGCCTGCGTTGAAGCCCTCTCGGGTGTTCTCGCTCTCAGACGATTGACTCTGTGGTTTGTTTTCGAACTCTGAATCCATAATTTATTCAATATAAAAGCCTCACGGCCGGGTTAATAAATCTATTATTATTAATTATGTTATATATGATATGTCTTGATATATCCTTGGCTGCCCATTAGGGAAACTGCTTTTTGATTAAATACCGGTGTAATTGCTAGGAGTGATAGCCATCAGTTCGGCCTTCACGCTATCGCTTACATTCAATCCCTTGATAAACTCATGAATGGTCTCCTCTGTCATATGGGTATTGGTGCGGGTGAGCGCCTTCAAAGCCTCGTATGGATGTGGATAAGCCTCACGACGAAGGATGGTCTGGATAGCCTCAGCTACTACAGCCCAGGTATTATTCAAATCTTCCTGCAACTTCTCCTCATGGAGGATGAGCTTACGCAAGCCCTTCAATGTGCTCTGGATGGCGATGACGCTATGACCGAGAGGCACACCGATGTTACGGAGTACGGTACTGTCGGTAAGGTCACGCTGCAAGCGGCTAACCGGGAGCTTCTGTGCCAGGAACTGGAGGATGGCATTGGCAATACCGAGATTACCCTCACTGTTCTCGTAATCAATAGGGTTCACCTTGTGTGGCATGGCGCTGGAACCAACCTCACCTGCCTTGATTTTCTGCTTGAAGTAATCCATAGAGATGTACATCCAGAAGTCACGGTCCAAGTCGATGATGATGGTGTTGATTCTGCGGATGGCATCAAAGATGGAACCCAGATGATCATAGTTGCTGATCTGAGTAGTATATTGCTCACGCTCCAAGCCCAGCTTCTCGCTGACGAACTTGTTGCCGAAAGCCTTCCAGTCATACTCAGGATAAGCTACATGATGAGCATTGTAGTTACCGGTAGCACCACCAAACTTAGCAGTAAACTTGCAAGCCTTCAATGAATCGAGCTGCTCGGTAAGACGATATACATAAACCATGATTTCCTTGCCCAAACGGGTAGGAGAAGCAGGCTGACCATGAGTCTTAGCCAGCATAGGTACATCCTTCCACTCATCAGCATAAGTCTGAAGCTGGGCAATCAGCTCTTCTACCTGAGGGTAGAAGCACTCCTCCAGAGCTTCCTTCACTGAAAGAGGCACACTTGTGTTGTTGATGTCCTGAGATGTCAAACCGAAGTGGATAAACTCCTTGTAGGCATCCAAGCCACCAATCTTGTCAAACTCTTCCTTGATAAAATACTCAACAGCTTTCACATCGTGGTTGGTAACCTTCTCAATGTCTTTCACACGCTGAGCATCGTTTTCGGTGAAATTACGATAGATGTCACGCAAACGCTCAAACAGCGACTGATCGAAAGAAGCCAGCTGCGGCAATGGTAACTCACATAAAGTAATGAAATACTCTATCTCTACGCGAACACGATAACGAATGAGAGCAAACTCTGAAAAGTAGTTGGCGAGTTGCTCTGTTTTTCCCCTGTAACGACCATCTATAGGTGATATGGCAGTCAATAAATCTAAATTCATAACAATACGTATTATTTATATAGGGTGCAAAGTTAATGAATTCCTACGAGAAAACAGAAAAACTGAGAATTATTTAGCTTTAATTAAAACAAAAAGGTCTTTCAACGATTGTTGAAAGACCTTTTAACTTGGTGGGCGCTGACGGATTCGAACCGCCGACCCTCTGCTTGTAAGGCAGATGCTCTAAACCAGCTGAGCTAAGCGCCCTTACTTTTCGTAAGCGGTTGCAAAGGTACTACAAATATTTGATTCCACCAAACTTTTTCCTACTTTTTTTTCATTTTCGTTGAAAAAACATGAAAAAAGGCATTTTCCACGGGGGGAAATGCCTTTTATATAGACTCTTTTGGCCATTTTAGCCAAAACTTACTATTCTACTGAATCTGCTGGAGCATCTCCAGAATCTGCAGGAGCTACGTCGGTAGCATGCTCTGTCTCCTTCTCTCCAGCCTGCTTTTTCTCCAAAAGTCCTCTCAAACGCTCGTTTTCTACATTGGCATCTTCCAAAGCAGCATTCAAGGCATCCAGTTCCGACTGGTGAAGTGCATCTACAATATCCATATCTGGAGCCTTTCTCCAACGGGAAGAGCCCAGATTGTAGGTAACACCTAGTTCGAAATAGTAATTCTTGCATCGGCGGGTCCAAGACTGGGAGGCACTTCCTGCACAATTATCTATGTTATGATCGAAGGTATTCAAACCAGCCTCAGCGAAAAGCTGAACCTTTTCTGCCACCTTCCATGCCGAATGAAGACCCAGACTGTAATTCATGGCATAGTTGTTGTGAGTCATCGAGCGGCCCACACCGGCACCGGCAAATGCCATCATGTTCCAGACGCGTTCTTCCTTATAACCCTTGAAAAGGTTGGTCAGGTTGAACATCACCTGCTCATTGGCTACCCAATACTTATTGCCATTGCCCTCGTTGGTATCCTCGTTCCAGTCGGCATCCACCTTCTTTCCCCAGAATCCCTGAATCTTGGTACGAAGACCGATACCTGGCGTAAACCACTTACCGAAAGCCAGGGAGATGCCCGGATTGCTGCGGAACTTCTTGAAAGGACTCTTCGACAGATCGTGTCCTCTCTCTTCGGCAGAATACCATGCATTCCAGTCCAAACCAGCCTGCACGAACCAATTGCTGCCAAAAGAATTGGTGGCAATACTATATTTTTCTTCAGGAACCACGTCCTGAGCAAAACTTCCCATAGAAACACTGGCCAAAGCCAGCAAAGCTAATATCTTTTTCATACCTTTCTATTTTTAACTTTCAGTTTAACTACACCTTATTATATATAGCAATCTTCGATATTATATATAGCATTCCTTGATGATGGAAGCAACTACCCCAGAAGATGCTCTATCTCCTGCTGCTGAAGGATGCAGAGCACCGACTTGCCATCAGGAGTATAGTTCACATTCTCGCAGGCGAAAAGTCCATTGACCAATCCTTCCATCTCCTCATTGCTCAACACCTGTCCGTGCGGTATCGCTGCTTGACGGGCAAGCGAAAGAGCCAGGGCTTGGTTGATTTCATCCATGGCAGAAACTCCTTTCTCCACAGCACTGGATACCATATCCTGCACCAGTCTTACCGGATTCATACCTTCCAGACCGGCAGGTACGGAGTTGACAGCATAGCTGCCACCTCCCAGATCTTCCAATTCAAATCCCATCCCGTTCATTTCCGGCAAGATCTTTTCGAAGATTACCTTCTCCGACATCGGGAACTGCACTACTTCCGGGAAGAGAACCTTCTGGGAATGGAAGGTGCGCTCGGCAAGCTGCTTGAGATACTGTTCGAACAGGATGCGCACATGGGCACGATGCTGGTCGATGATCATCAATCCCGATTTCACGGCGGTCATGATATACTTGCCTTTATACTGATAATGGGATGGCGACTTCTCCGCAATGATACTGCTAGCCGTAGTACCTGCAGCAGTAGCCTGCTCGGGCTCATCAAAGAGTTCCATCGTATGCTGCTGTTCATCCTGGTCTTTCAACCCCTCGTAAAGCTGTTCCCAGTTCTGGTCTATCTCCGGTTTGGTACTGGAAGGTCCAGGGAAACCGGCTCCAACAGGCTTCGCCGTAGTGGCAGGACGGGTCTTGAAAGGATTATATCCCGGATTGACGCTGATTTTCGGAGCCGATGCCGAAGGAATCTCTTCCGGATTGAACATCGGGATTTCCGGCTTATCCTCGGTATCGAAGTCGATGGTAGGTACATCATTAAACATACCGATGCTCTCCTTCACGGCAGCCGAGAGAATCTGCCAGATAGCCTGCTCATTCTCAAACTTGATTTCGGTCTTGGTAGGATGGATGTTCACGTCGATGTCCTTAGGATCCACCTCGAAATAGAGGAAGTAAGGCACCTGCTCTCCTACCGGAATTAAACGGTCGTAAGCCGCCATCACCGCCTTGTTGAAATAAGGATGCTTCATGTATCTGCCGTTCACAAAGAAGAACTGATGCACTCCTTTCTTGCGGGCAGCCTCCGGTTTGCCGGCAAATCCGGAAACCTTGCACATGGTTGTCTCTACATTGACGGGCAAGAGATCATGATTGAACTTCTTGCCAAACACATCCAGGATACGCTGGCGCAGATTGGCAGCACGAAGATTGAATACTTCCGTGCCATTGCTGTGCAGGGTAAACGAAATCTGCGGATTCACCAAGGCAATGCGCTCAAAAGCGGTAAGGATGTTATTGAGCTCGGTAGAATTCGACTTCAGGAATTTACGGCGGGCAGGAACATTGTAGAAAATATTGCTCACAGAAAAGTTGGTGCCCACAGGACAGGCACAAGGTTCCTGTCGCTCATACCGGGAACCCGATATGGCTACGAGGGTACCTATCTCGTCAGATTCCTGACGGGTCTTGAGTTCCACCTGTGCCACGGCAGCGATAGAAGCCAAAGCCTCTCCTCGGAATCCCATCGTACGGAGGGCAAAGAGATCGTCTGCCTTACGGATCTTAGAGGTAGAATGGCGCTCAAAGGCAAGGCGGGCATCCGTCTCCGACATTCCCTTGCCATCATCAATGACCTGGATGTTGGTGCGACCCGCATCCACCACGACCACCTGAATATTCCTGGCGCCGGCATCAACAGCATTCTCCACCAGCTCCTTGATGACAGAAGCTGGTCGCTGTATCACTTCTCCTGCTGCTATCTGATTGGCAACAGAATCTGGTAAAAGTTGGATGACATCACTCATCGTCGTTTCTTTTTTTATTTACGTTTGTTTTTCTTGGTAACTTTTGGCGCTACCTTTGAGGTTTTTCTGGAAGCTGCACGAACAGTTTTCTTAGGAGCTGTCTTGGATGCACTCTTGGATGCCTCCTTGTCAGTTTTCCCAGAAGCAGTCTCAGCTTCAGCCTTCTCCTTGTCCTCCTTGAGAGGTTCCTTCTTCAGGGATTGCAAAGGTGCCTCATGGCGCTTGAAGGATTTCAACTCCGTGCCACTCGACTTGCCACGCCATACAAAAATATCATTCTTATCCGTTGGTCGGAGGTCCTCAAACCACGCAAAGTTAGGTAACTTATACTTGGCTGGCGGAACCTGGGTAATCGGATACATGGTACTGGTGAACTTATTGGTCCAGATCTTATCCAACTTTCTGGCTGCTCCCAGATACATACGCATGGTATCGGTCTCCAGATAGTTGAGTCCCACCAGGGAACTGTCCTTGTCGTTGGTCATATAATAGACCGTCTGCACATTGCCGATTGCTTCCGTCATCTTCATTTCTCCTTTTTCGAAATAGGATTTCATTTCAGAAGAAGTAATCTGATTATAATGTACGCTGTCTGGCATCTGCTCGATAGAGAGCGCCTGACCGATAACATGGGCAAAGCGGATGGTGGAGTCTGCCATATAAGCTCTGATTTCCTCACCGAGCATCTGCCGGTTGGCATTCCAGATAACAGGATCCTTATACATCGTCATACAGGAATCCTTGGAATTGAAGACCAGGGAATCGCAGATAGCCTGCATGTCGTTGCGGAAAGCACGGACATGCGGATAGGCATGCACCTTACGATATACCGAATCGGTATTGATATGATAGGTATAGATGCGCATGGTATCTGAATGCATCCACAACGTATCTTTTTGAGAATAGTCGATGGCTACAGGTCGCTTGGTAGCGAATCCCATTCCCGTCTTCTCATTATAACGGAGATAGTTGCAGGTAAGAGAATTCTTATTCTTCTTATCCACATACACCACATTGCCATAACCCGTGCTCTCGCCATTCTTGACATAGTAGAGACTGTCACCGGTAATCGACTTATCCTTATCCACCAAGGTAGAACGGCCGAAGAGCTTAGCCTTATCGGTCTTGGTATCATAATAACCATCTGCCGTATGCACCACGCTGGAACCGGAAACAATCTTGGAAGGTCCCACCATGTGGGCGGTAGAGGTTGGAACGTCATAATACAAGGTATCGGTGGTAACCACATCTTTACCGCTACGTAACTTGACATTGAAGACAAACTTTGCCTCTCGGGTCTCGGTATGATATTCTCCCCAGTCGGAAACCAGTCGGTCCTTACCGTCGATGAGCGTACCTCCGTCAAAGAAGTTCGCCATGTTATACAGACGGTCAAAATCCAGACTGTCCGTCTTCAGGGTCTGTCTGCGATGGTGCAGTACCACATTTCTGCGGGCATGCATCATCTGCATCATACCATCATATTCAGCCCTCTCGCAGGTAAGCGACAAGGTATCACCCTGACGGTAATGCACATGACCGAAAGCCTTCACAGAGTTGGTACCCTGATAGAAATAGGCACTATCGCAGGTGAGATGACCTCCCTGGTGCATAAACGAAACCTTGCCCTTTACAATCTGGGCATCAGGGTTTCTGCCAAACATATCGTAGCGCAGCTCATCGGCGTGAAGAAGATAGACTCTCTCACCCTCCGGGCGCTTCTTGTGTTTCTTTCTAGGTGCCTGCATAGCCTGCACCAGACAAAACCCAAATAGGCATAGAATCAATATGAAAAAGATTCTATGCCCGTTCTTGTTAATATTATGTTGCTTGTTATTGATCATTTAACCCAACCTTGATATTCAAAATTGCAATTCTTGTAGCGATCGTTCATACGAACGTAGGTCTTCTTAATCTTGTCAACCACCCAGTCATGCAACGTTTTTTCTCTTTCCTTGGCAAGGACGACATCCTTCATTACCTGGAAATCTTCAGTAATGGTAGCTCTATGACCCTCTACCCTACTCACCAACTTGATCAGGGCGCAGGTAGTCTTGCCCTTGGTATTGACCATGGTAAAAGGTGCAGAAATCTGACCTACCTTCATGGTATCTACCACACGTGCCACCTCTGTAGGAAGATCCTTCATCTGGAACTTAGAGGTACGGTTGTCTGCCTGGGCTGTATTTGCCATCAATCCCTTGTTGTTGCGGGTATCCTTATCATCAGACAATGCCTCTACGGCTGCCTCGAAGGTAAACTTCTTGGCACGGATATCATTACCGATGGAATCCAGACGACCGATAGACTTGTCGATAGCCTCCTGTGAAACCTTTGGCTTGAGCAGGATATGACGGCACTTAATCTTGTCACCTCGCTTATCAATCAACTGGATGATGTGATAACCGAACTCAGACTCCACAATCTTGGAAATCTTCTTTGGGTCAGTCAGGTTGAATGCCACATTGGCAAATGCAGGATCCAACATACCACGTCCGATATAATCCATCTCACCACCCATTCGGGCAGAACCCGGGTCTTCACTGTACATACGTGCCAAAGTAGCGAAAGTAGTCTCACCCTTGTTCACGCGGTCGGTGAAGTCACGCAACTGGTTCTTCACACGGCTGATTTCTTCCATCGGAATACGAGGCTGCATGGTAAGAATCTCTACCTCCACCTCTGTAGGAACGAATGGAATACTGTCTGTAGGCAAGTCATTGAAATACTTACGCACCTGTGCAGGTGATACCTTGATATCCTTCACCAGTTCCTGCTTCATCTTCTGGATGAGCTGGCGGTTCTTGAAATCATCATGCATCTGCTGGCGCATCTGGGTGATGCTCTGCTTGCGGTATTCCTCCAGCTTCTCACGGGATCCAATCATGGAAACCCAGTAGTTGATCTGGTCGTCGATGCCCTGCATGACTTCCGACTCAGACACTTCGATACTGTCGATGGCAGCCTGGTGCAGGAAAAGTTTCTGCACGGCAATCTGCTCAGGAATAGAACAGTCTGGATCGCCGACGAACTTGATGCCATCAGCCTCCGACTGCAAGCGGGTAACCTCGACATCAGACTTGAGGATAGCCTCATCTCCAACTACCCAGATCACCTCGTCAACAATACTTCCCGGGTCGATTGACTGCGAGTCGTTCACCGCTTCCAGCTTTGCCGAATCACTGTCAGCAACCGAAGCATGGCGACTCATGCCCATACGTGAGGCGCTTGCGCTCATGCCCATGATAAGGAGCAATGCGATAAACGCCAGACTCATTTTATATCCAGTCTTCATAGATCTGTATTCTGCTTGAATTTTATATTTAATGTTTGTTTACCGTGGCTAATACCTCAGGGTACACCACAAACTGATATTTCTTTCTTAATGTTGCCACCCATTCCTTCTCCAGCTGGTCCTGATAGTCGGCTATCACCCAGGCTTTCACATCCGTGTATTCCTTAGGTCCCTTCTTGAGAATTTTTCCGAATGTAGCATCGTAAGGATATCCTTTAACCTTCTCAACCTTGGCGCTTGTCTTGAACACCAGTGAATCCACGACAGGATGATCTCCCTTCTTGAAGATTCCTTCCTCCACCTGGACACGCACCACCGAATCGGCATTAAACTTCCTTCGAAGCAACTCTGCCCATTGGCTGAAAGGCTTACCCTTTACGCATTTCTTGACCGCTGCCACATCGGCAGCATCCTTTGTATGGTAAGCAATACCCTTGAAGCGGGGATGCTCCCATCTGTATTTCTTCTTGTTCTTGGCAAAATAAGCAGCTTGTGCCTGTTCATCATTCGCTGCTTTCTCCCATACCATCCGGTTGCTGATTTCATAGAGCAGCAATCCGTCGTGATACTCCTGCATGAGATATTTCAGATTCTTGTCGTGAGCCGACAATTCTGAAGCTTTCTGATCCAAGACGGTTTCACGGTCACTTCCCGCAGGCAACGTCCTGGCAATGGAATCCAACTTCTCGTTGATGATTCTTTCTCTGATTCCCTTGGCATCGATGAAACGAAGGATATCGTTCTTCACCGAATCATAAGGATAGAAGTCCTGCTTTCCCATCAGCTTGATGATGTGATAGCCAAACTCCGAGAGGATTGGCTTGCTGATTTCTCCCACCTTGAGTGAGAACGCAGCATCCTCAAAAGTCTTCACCGTCTGCCCTCTTGATATCCAGGAGATGTCTCCACCCTTGACGGCAGAACCCTGGTCATCAGAATACTTTCTGGCATATCCGGCGAAATCGCCTCCTTTGCATAGAGCCTGATAGATAGATTGAGCCTTCTGTCGCGCCGTTTCCTGGTCTGCAGCAGAGGCTTTCTGTCCCAAACGGATCAATATGTGGGCAGGATGAACCATTCCGCCCGACTTACTGATACGTTGTTTCGCTTCTTCGTAAATTTTCTGCGCTTCCGCCTCCACATCTCCCGAACTGATCATCGCCGGACGTACCTGCTGGTCACGATACTGCAGGAACTCCTGTTTGAAAGAAGCCGTTGTATCGATATGGGCATCCAATGCCGCCAAAACCTTAAGTTTGTAATTAACAAATAGGTCAACATACTCATTGACTGTCTTCTTGTCAATCACGCCCTCGGAATTGTTTTTGTTATAAGAATATTCAAATTCCGAACGACTGACAGGCTGACCATTGATAGTCATGATAGTAGGGTCGTCGTTTTGAGCAAAAGCTATGCTCCCCGAAAGGAGCATAGCTGCAAAAAGCGCATAAAATCTCATATTACTTTTCAAATAATTATTCTGGGCGGCTGTAATTAGGAGCCTCACTGGTGATAGTGATATCATGTGGGTGGCTCTCCAATACGCCGGCATTTGTAATGCGGGCAAACTTAGCGTTGTGCAAGTTCTCGATAGTAGCAGCACCACAGTAACCCATACCAGAACGCAAACCACCAATCAACTGGTAGATAACCTCCTGTACAGTTCCCTTGTAAGGAACACGACCTGCGATACCCTCTGGTACAAGCTTCTTGGCATCCTTGGTATCACCCTGGAAGTAACGGTCCTTAGAACCATTCTTCTGCTCCATAGCCTCGAGAGAGCCCATACCGCGGTAGCTCTTGAACTTACGGCCGTTGAAGATGATAGTATCGCCAGGGCTCTCCTCAGTACCAGCTACCAATGAACCGATCATTACGCAGCTACCACCAGCAGCCAGAGCCTTCACTACGTCACCAGAATAGCGCAAACCGCCATCGGCAATCAAAGGAACACCTGTACCCTTCAAGGCAGAATATACATCATAAACAGCACTCAACTGAGGCACACCTACACCGGCAACGACACGGGTAGTACAGATAGAACCAGGACCGATACCTACCTTTACGCCATCAGCGCCATTCTCTACCAAATACTTGGCAGCCTCGCCGGTAGCAACATTACCTACTACTACATCTACCTGTGGGAAGGCAGCCTTAACCTGCTTGAGCTTCTCAACAACACCCTTAGAGTGACCATGAGCAGTATCAATAACGATGGCATCAGCACCAGCCTCAACCAAAGCCTTGGCACGTTCCAAGGTATCAACTGTAACACCTACACCGGCAGCCACGCGAAGGCGACCCTTGGCATCCTTGCAAGCCATTGGCTTGTCCTTTGCCTTGGTGATGTCCTTGTAAGTAATCAAACCTACCAAGTGATTCTCATTGTCAACTACAGGGAGCTTCTCAATCTTGTTCTCCTGCAAGATGGCAGCTGCGGCAACCAAGTCGGTCTGGATGTGAGTGGTAACCAGGTTCTCGCTGGTCATTACCTCATCAATCTTCTTGTCCATGTGACGCTCGAAACGAAGGTCACGGTTGGTCACGATACCAACGAGATGATTCTCGTCATCCACCACTGGAATACCACCGATATGATAGTCGTGCATCATATCCAGCGCATCCTTCACTGTACTGCCACGACGGATGGTGACAGGGTCATAAATCATACCATTCTCAGCACGCTTCACGATAGCCACCTGACGAGCTTGCTCCTCGATGGTCATGTTCTTGTGGATGACACCAATACCACCTTCGCGGGCGATAGCAATCGCCATTGAAGCCTCGGTAACGGTGTCCATCGCTGCTGTAACGAATGGAACGTTCAACTCGATGTTACGAGAGAACTTGGTTTTCAACTCTACCTGTTTTGGTAGTACCTCTGAATACGCAGGGATAAGAAGGACGTCGTCGTAAGTGAGACCGTCCATTACAATTTTATCTGCAACAAATGATGACATATTGTAACCTTTAAAAATTTATTGCGTGCAAATTTAGCAATAATTTCTCAGATAGAGTTCGCTTTTTACGAAAATCTTACCTTATTAATGCTATTTAACGTGATTAGTTGGCTTGTTCGGACAAAAACTTGATTCTAATCAGTCGAATGTCCTCTTCTGTGTAGTCTTCATCCAACTCATCGAGTGCCGTATCCAAGTCGTCTGTTTCGCTCTCCATGAAGTAGTCATAGATGTCGTCAATCTTGTCGTCATCCATCCTGTCTTCGATGAAATAATCGATATTCAACTTGGTTCCGCTATACACGATTGCTTCAATTTCGTCCAAGAGATCAGCGAACTCCAAACCTTTGGCGCTGGCAAGATCTTCGAGGTCGATCTGTCGGTCGATGCTCTGGATGATATTCACCTTGAGCAATGACTTCTTGGCAACGGTCTTCACGCGCAACTCCTCTGGTCGCTCGATTTCATTTTCTACACAATAGTTCTGGATCAGCTTACAGAATTCCTTGCCATAACGCTTTGCCTTACCGGCTCCCACGCCCTGGATGTTCTGCAACTCCTGCAAGTCGTGCGGATACATGGTAGCCATCTGCTCCAGAGATACATCCTGGAAGATGACGTATGGTGGCAACTTGCGCTTTTTAGCCACACTCTTGCGCAGGTCTTTCAACATGGCAAAGAGAGTTGGATCCAGTGCTTCTCCGTTGTTACTGCCTTCGTGAGCACTCTCTACATAATCGTCCTTAAACTCCTTGTCGGCAACGATCATGAAAGATGTCGGGTTTTTCAGATAACGCTTGCCGGCGGCAGTCAACTTCAAGAGTCCGTAGTTCTCTACATCCTTTTTGAGATAACCGGCTATCAATGCCTGGCGGATTACCGGATTCCATACCTTGGCATCCATATCCTCACCGGTGCCAAACTCTTCCAGGTTGTCGTGCTTGTGGGAAACGATGTCGTCGGTGGCACGGCCTTTCACGAAATCGATGATATACTCCTGACGGAAGTTTTCCTTCACGGCAGCCACAGCCTCCAAAACCACAACCAGGGCATCCTTAGCCTCAAACTTCACGGAAGGATGCAGACAGTTGTCGCAATTGTGGCAGTTTTCCACATCATATTCTTCTCCGAAATAATGGAGCAGCATCTTGCGGCGGCAGACAGATGATTCAGCGTATGCGGCAGTCTCCTGCAGGAGCTGTCGACCGATATCCTGTTCAGCCACAGGCTTGTTCTCCATGAATTTCTCCAGTTTTCTCAAATCCTTGCGTGCATAGAAAGCGATGCAGATACCTTCTCCTCCATCGCGTCCGGCACGACCGGTCTCCTGATAGTAACCTTCCAGGCTCTTTGGAATATCATAGTGGATGACAAATCTTACATCCGGCTTGTCAATACCCATACCGAAGGCGATAGTCGCCACGATGACATCGATACGCTCCATCAGGAAGTCGTCCTGAGTCTGCGAACGGGTTGCAGAATCCAGGCCTGCATGATAAGGAGCAGCCTTGATATCGTTTGCCTTGAGTACTTCAGCCAGTTCTTCCACTTTCTTTCTGGACAGACAATAGATGATGCCACTCTTACCTGGATGCTGACGGATAAACATGATAATCTGGCGATCGATGTCGTTGGTTTTCTGGCGCACCTCGTAGAAGAGATTCGCACGGTTGAAGGAACTCTTGAATTCCCTGGCATCCACGATGCCGAGGTTTTTCTTGATGTCTGTACGCACCTTGTCGGTAGCCGTTGCCGTAAGGGCAATGACCGGTGCCTTGCCTATTTCGTTGATGATAGGGCGTATGCGTCGGTACTCTGGGCGGAAATCATGTCCCCACTCAGAGATACAATGTGCCTCATCCACGGCATAGAAAGAGATTTTGATGGTCTTCAAGAACTCTACATTATCTTCCTTGGTCAGAGATTCCGGTGCCACATAGAGGAGCTTGGTCTTGCCACTCAATATGTCGCCCTTCACCTTCTCAATGGCCGATTTGTTCAGAGATGAATTCAGATAGTGAGCCACGCCATCGTCTTCGCTCAGTCCATTGATCACATCCACCTGATTCTTCATCAGGGCAATCAGTGGTGAGATAACAATAGCTGTTCCATCCATGATCAAGGATGGAAGCTGATAACACAAGCTCTTGCCACCACCAGTAGGCATCAACACAAACGTATCGTTGCCTTCCATCAGGTTCCTGATGATAGATTCCTGCTCGCCTTTAAACGAATCGAAACCGAAATAATGTTTCAACTGTTCTGTAAGATTTACCTGTTCCGTCATATCCAACTTTAATTTTATATGTCTTTATATGGTATATAGAAATCAGCCGGGATTCTCTCCCAACTGATTTGATGATATTTACAAAGAATGATGCTTGCCGGAATCCTCCTTACGCAGACTCCAGCTGTCCAAGATGAGCCTTGTCGAGCTGTCCCTTGGCATAATCCAATGTCACTTCAAACTTCTTGATCTTCTTGGATGGTACCTCAAACATCGCATCGGTCATCACTGCCTCTACGATAGAACGAAGTCCACGGGCGCCCAACTTATACTCCACAGCCTTATCTACCATGAAGTCGAGTGCTTCCTCTGTAAAGCTGAGCTTGATGCCATCCATTTCGAAGAGCTTCATATACTGCTTCACGATAGAGTTCTTTGGCTCTACCAGGATCTTGCGCAGCGCATCTCTATCCAAAGGATTGAGATAGGTGAGCACAGGCAGACGACCGATGATTTCAGGGATCAGACCGAATGACTTCAAATCCTGTGGCAGGATGTACTTCATCAGATCCTTCTTATCTACCTTGGCTACATTCTGTACTGAGTTGTAACCTACCACGTGGGTGTTCAGGCGCTGGGCAATCTTGCGCTCGATACCGTCGAAGGCACCACCGCAGATAAAGAGGATATTCTTGGTATCCACATGGATGTAATCCTGATCAGGATGCTTACGTCCACCCTTTGGCGGTACGTTCACCATGGTTCCCTCCAGGAGTTTCAAAAGTCCCTGCTGTACACCCTCTCCACTTACGTCGCGGGTGATAGATGGGTTATCACTCTTGCGGGCAATCTTGTCTATCTCGTCGATGAAGACGATACCACGCTGGGCAGCCTCCACATTATAGTCGGCTACCTGGAGCAGACGGGAAAGGATACTCTCCACATCCTCACCTACATAACCAGCCTCGGTAAATACCGTAGCATCCACGATGGTGAAAGGTACATCGAGCAACTTGGCAATGGTACGTGCCAGCAATGTCTTACCGGTACCGGTACTACCCACCATGATGATGTTGCTCTTTTCAATTTCCACGCCTTCCTTATCCTCAGGCTGCTGCAGACGCTTATAGTGATTATAGACAGCAACGGCAAGATGACGCTTGGCCTGTTCCTGTCCAATGATATATTCATCGAGATATTCCTTGATCTCCATAGGCTTTGGCACCTGCTTCAAGGCAAACTTCGCGTCATCGCCCTTTGGATTCAATACGCCAGTCTGCTGCACTATCTCAAATGCCTGCTTGGCGCACTCCTCACAGATAAAGC
>OHZW01000180.1_pt1 | contig 15900 bp, 10 predicted proteins | sample 1580641 | NCBI WGS metagenome assembly OHZW01 (sample SAMEA3882505, study PRJEB24775) | human gut metagenome | biome: human-associated habitat; feature: intestine environment; material: feces | place: Netherlands | collected 2009/2010
GGCTGCATCTACCGAAATCTACGTACCGGTGGATATGGAGATTCACGGCACATTGGCAGCTCTCGAGGCTGCGATGAAGGCCGACGACCGCCAGCACATCGCCCCATCCATGTGCTACGCTTACGCTGCCCTTACCGAGGGTGCTCCTTTCATCATGGGTGCTCCTAATACTACGGTTGACATTCCTGCCATGTGGGAACTTGCCGAGAAGACCCAGATGCCTATCGCAGGCAAGGACTTCAAGACCGGTCAGACCCTCGTGAAGAGTGGTTTCGCTCCTATCATCGGCACCCGCTGCCTGGGCTTGAACGGATGGTTCTCTACCAACATTCTGGGCAACCGCGACGGTCTCGTTCTCGATGAGCCAGCCAACTTCCACACCAAGGAGGTGAGCAAGCTCTCTACCCTGGAGACTATCCTGAAGCCAGAAGTTCAGCCAGACCTCTACGGCCACGGCAACGACGAGGACACCCAGTATTATCATAAGGTACGCATCAACTACTATCCACCTCGCAACGACAACAAGGAGGGCTGGGACAACATCGACATCTTCGGCTGGATGGGTTACCCAATGCAGATCAAGATCAACTTCCTCTGCCGCGACTCCATCCTTGCCGCTCCATTGCTGCTCGACCTCAGCCTGTTGAGCGACCTTGCTGCCCGTGCCGGCCGTTACGGCACCCAGCGCTTCCTGAGCTTCTTCCTCAAGGCACCAATGCACGACTACACCAAGGGCGAGGAGGCTGTGAACAACCTCTACCAGCAGTACACGATGCTGAAGAATGCCATCCGCGAAATGGGTGGTTATGAGGCTGACGAGGAAATCGACTAAGATTTTTCATCCATATCAGATTTCGGGAGAATATTTTTCCATATCATTTTTTGGAAGGATATTTCTCCCGATTATTTTTTTCTGAAGAAAATCAAAAAGAAAGGAAAACCCTTGCATAATACAGATATTTATACTAACTTTGCAAAAAATTTGCGACGTGAGGTCGTACAAGTAATTGTTCTTTGAAACTTAAGAACCTCTTATTCCGTTAAGAGTAGCCTACCGAAGCGTGCGTGGTTGGTAACGACTGGGTGCGGAGCCTTCGGGACAATATGACAAAGTATTGAACATCACAAGACGTAGTTGTTAGGCTGACCGACAAGAATAACGTAAAGTAACCATCGCTACCAACCATCGTTACAAAGGATTGGCTCACGGGTGTTGAAGAGCCATGCCAAAACGGCAAGTGGACAAGTTAGTCATGTTTTTTTAATGATTACACGGATGTCGCTCCACCGGTGGATAGATGGGTTCTAAATCGGTCGAAGTTATTTGTATGGAACACGGTAAGCCCAAAAGTCTCCTCGCTTGGCAACGAGAGGAGGTAAGTCAATCGTAAGTGCGACCGAATGGCTTGTGGGTAAATGACGATGGAGAAAGCGAACGCCCCTCTGTAATGGTGGGGATAGGGATTGGGACATCATCCCACACGAAAGTGGGCAGACTTCCATCAGGTAATTCACTACGAAAAGAAATGTAGAACCTGCGTAAAATGAAGAAACGACAAGAGAACGAGGTGAAAACCGAGTGTGCATCTTCAGCCACTCCCGACTCATGGCGCACCATTGATTGGGCATCATGCGAAAAGAAGGTACGCAAGCTGCAAGTCCGAATAGTAGAGGCTCTAAAGGCAAACCGCATTGGCAGGGTGAAAGCCCTCCAACGCATCTTGATTAACTCGATTTCCGCCAAGGCATTGGCGGTTAGACAAGTTACATCAAACAAGGGCGGTAGCACCGCAGGAGTGGACAAGGAAACTTGGCTCACCGATGTGGAACGCTACAATGCCATCAGCTCTTTGAAAACGAGAGGTTACAAGCCAAAGCCGCTTCGCCGTGTCTTCATTCCGAAGAAAAACGGCAAGATGCGACCGCTTGGAATCCCAACCATCAGGGACAGGGCGATGCAAGCCCTCTTTCTCATGGCTGTCGAACCCGTGGCAGAGACACTTGCAGACGGCAACTCGTATGGCTTTCGCAAATACCGCTCATGTGCGGACGCGATAGACCAAATACATCGATGCCTATGCAATAAACGCTCTGCGCAATGGGTGCTGGAGGGAGACATCAAGGGCTGCTTCGACCACATCAGCCACGAATGGCTGCAAAGAAACGTCATCATGGACACGGAAATGCTCCGCAAGTGGTTGAAAGCAGGTGTCATTGAGAAGAATGTCTTCCACATCACCGATGAGGGTACTCCACAGGGAGGAATCATCTCCCCGACATTGGCTAACATCACGCTTGATGGCATGGAGAAACTAGTAGCCAGGTACTCGACCCGAAAGGAGAACGGCAAGACCTACTCCAACAAGGTGAACCTAGTTCGATACGCCGATGATTTCATAGTCACTGGCGACACGAAGGAGGTCTTGGAGGAAATCAAGGCAGAACTAGTCGTGTTCCTAAGGGAGAGAGGATTGGAACTCTCGGAGGAAAAGACGCTGATAACACATATCAAGGACGGCTTCGACTTCCTTGGCTTCAACATACGCAAGTACAGAAATGGAATGCTGTTGATAAAGCCGAGCAAGAAGAGCCAGAAGAAATTTGCGGAAGCTACGCACGAAGTCATATACGGAATGCGCTCGGCAAAGCAAGAGAATGTGATAAGAAAACTCAACCCGAAGATTACGGGATGGGGCAACTATTTTAGATATGTGTCCTCGAAGGTGGTGTTCTCCAATCTCGACCACATAATCTTCCTACAATTGAAGAGGTGGGCAATACGCAGACATCACAACAAGTCATTGAAATGGATAGCCGACAAATATTGGCTGCATGACGGAAAACGTGGGTGGATATTTGGTGTGAGACGCAAAAACAAGAAAGGAAAAGAAACTATTTTCCGTCTTAATCACCTAGCAGACACACCGATACTTCGTTTCACGAAGATTAGGTCGGAAGCCAATCCGTTCGACCCACGATATGACGAGTACTTCAAGCAACGACAACTAAACAAATGTCGTACACGCCCACTCAAATGCAGTGCCTAATGGCACACAGAGCCGATTATTTAAAACGAGAAATAATTAACAGAATTACACGAGCCGTGTGCGGTGAAAGTCGCATGCACGGTTCTTGAAGGGGAAAGTGGGGGCAACCCCACGGACCTACTTGGAAAGCTGCACTCGGCAATTTGAAAGTAAACTTTCATTGCGCTCGTTTACGTAATCTTTGCAGCACGAAAGTTGAATCATTAAAGCAAGGAGGTAAATATGGACATAGAGGAACTTGAAAGGCTTATAGCCAACGATGAAAACGTACATTTGGAGTTGAAAAAAACTACAGGTGAGTTGAAGGATGGTATGCACACTGCCTGTGCATTCCTCAATGGTGCTGGCGGTTGGCTGGTGTTCGGTGTAGCCCCTAAGTCTCTTAAGATTCTCGGACAGGAGGTTACGGATAATACACAAAGAGAGATAGCCCAAGCGTTGAGTGGTCTCGAACCAGCAGTTTCGATTGACATTCAATACATTGACGTGCCCGATAGACTAGGCAGTCAAGTCATAGCAATGTATTTCGAAGCATTCGTTTGGGGAACAGCACCCTATACCTATCACGGTAGCCCATATTATAAGGTTGAAAGTACCACGAAGCTGATGCCTCGCAATATGTTTGAGGAACGGCTGCGTGCCAACAAACCAAACTATTATGCCTGGGAGAGACAGTCGGCTGATGACATAACCATTGATGATATGGACGAGAAACTCATCAGGGGAGCTATACGGCTCGGCGTGGAGAAGAACCGCATGCCAGCCACAGCTTTGACAGAGCCTCTTTCGGATGTGCTCAGAAAACTTGAACTAATGAACGATGGCGTTCCCAATAATGCTGCTGCCGCCCTGTTTTCCACCAAATTAAAGGGCTACACGCAGATGCAGCTGCGTTTGGCTCGTTTCCGCGGAATCAATAAGATAGAGTTCATCGACAACCAAAGGGTGGAAGGAAATTTCTTCCAACTGCTTGATGCCGGTATGGCTTTCTTCTTGAAGCACCTGAACATGAGTGGCAAAATTGTTGGCTTCCGTCGTGAGGAAAATATGGAGGTGCCAGCCGAAGCATTGAGGGAAGCCCTTACAAACAGCCTTTGTCATAGGCAGTTCGAGAAGTACAACCTTACGCCAAGTATTGCCATATATGATGACCGCATAGAGATTGAGAATCCTGGTGTATTGCCGCCACAACTCAACACAGAAACAATCAAACAGTCACACAGTTCCTATCCATACAATCCCATCATGGCGGAAGTGCTTTACCGCACCACTTTCCTTGAAAGTTGGGGGTCTGGCGCATTCCGTATCATGGAGGCTTGCAAGGCACAGAATGCTCCAGAACCGAAGTGGAGCATCAACGGTGGCTTCATTTGCGTGACATTCGTGCGACCTGTAACCGATCCGATGAAGACTCCTGTGGGGATGCAACTGGGATTAAATTTGAACCAAGTACGAACCAAGTACGAACCAAGTACGAACCAAGTTAAAGATTTAATTCTAGCTGTTTCTGAAGATTATTTATCAACAGGGGAAATGATGAAAACTTGTGGATTAAAGAGCCGACTGAGATTTAGGACAACCTATATTTTGCCAGCCCTCGACGAAGGGGCTATAGAGCGTAAATATCCTGATATCCCAAACCATCCTCGCCAACAATACAGGTTGACAGAACAGGCCATAGAATGGAAACGTGGACAAAAGAAAAGTTTATAGACTTTTTGGCCTTATTGAAGAAAGCGCAATCACGAATTGTGATTTTGAACGCAGGGCAATGAAAAATAAACAATGCTGAATAATTTAAAATAAGGAGGTAGAATATGACAGAGCTAAGAGATAGATACATACGTTTTGACTGGGCTATCAAGAGTTTGCTTCGCCAGAAGGCGAACTTTGGGGTGCTTGAGGGCTTCCTGACTGTGTTTCTGAATGAACCGATCAAGATAGTTGATATTCTGGAAAGCGAAAGCAACCAGCAGGCAGCTGAAGATAAATTTAATCGTGTAGATATCAAAGCCAAAAATAGCAAGGGAGAAATTATCATTGTAGATATTCATGCATTCCGTATTCTATATTATTGTGAAAGCATTTATTTTAAGTGGAATCAGTCTATTTTCAATCATATCAATCTAGGCAATACCTATAAAGAGGTGAAGAAGGTATATTCTATCAGTATTCTGTACTTTGATCTGGGCAAGGGATCAGACTACATCTATGTGGGACAGAACAATTTCGTGGGTTTACATACCCAAGACCATCTTGTTATCAGCACCAAGGAGAAAGATACGATAGTAAGGAAATCGCCTTCAGAGATATTCCCAACCTATATTCTGGTTCGAGTTAATGAATTCAATAAGGTAGCTAAATCACCATTGGAAGAATGGGTTGAATACCTGAAAAATGGAGTCATCTCGCCAGACACCCAGGCACCAGGTCTGCAGGAAGCTCGTGAGAAACTGAAATACTATTCCATGTCGGATGCTGAACGTTATGCATACGATGAGCATATCAATGCCATCATGATTCAAAATGATGTTTTGGGAAATGCAAGACTGGAAGGTATGGAAGAAGGAAGAACCAAAGAGAAAAATGACATTGCCCGCAAAATGCTGGCTAATGGATTGAGCATAGAGCAGATTGCTTTAATTACTGGTTTGACAGAGCAGGAAATTAAAGGACTATAATATAATTAAGGTGTATCCCTAGCCTTTCATCATCGAAGGCAACAGAGGATACACCTTACTTTTTTATCATCTCAGCTGATAAGAAACGATACTATGAACGAATCTTATATCCGTGGATGCTGTAATACAAAATGTAGAGGAAGCAAGGGAGACAGAGCCAGTATGCCTGCTGAGCACCTACTGCATCCTTCAAACTGCCATAGAGCGTAGGAAGAACGGCTCCACCAAACATCGCCATGATGAGCAGGGAAGAACCAGACTTGGTAAACTTACCCAAATCTGCCATTGCCAATGGCCAGAGAGCAGGCCACATCAGAGAACAACCCAATGCCATCAATGAGATGAAATAGATGGAAATCTCGGCTGGTGTAAGAACTACCAGCAAAGCTCCGGCAATTGCCAGGAACGAACAGAGCTTCAAGGCTACTGCCTGACTGATGTACTTAGGAATCAGAATGATACCGCAGATGTAACCGATAACAATACCGATAGGAGCAATCCAGGCATAGTTAGCTGCACCCGGCAAACCCAGGGAATTGGCATAATCTACCAATGTACCGAGAGAAACAGTCTCAACACCTACATACAGGAACAGCGCCAGACAGCCCAAAAGCAAGTGAGTGAACTGGAATACAGAAGTCTTGGTTGCTGCATAAGCGCAAGCTGCAGACTCTTCCTCCTCAGAATCATCCTCTCCGGCAGCCTTCACCTCTGGTAATGGAGCCAGGAATGCCAGAACACCCAAAGCCAGGAACGCTACGATGATGATCCAGAAAGGCTTAGACAAATCCTCGATTCCGATGAGATGCACATCCTTGCCCAACAGCCATACGATGAACATAGATGGGATTGGCCACGCCAGCTTGTTGCAGATACCCATCATACTGATACGCTTGGCAGCACTATCCAATGGACCCAGAATGGTGATATAAGGGTTGACAGATGCCTGAAGATAGGCATTGGCAGCACCACTTACAAAAGAGGCAAGCAGGAACAGTGGGAAACTCTTCTCATCGGCAGAAAGGATGAAGAGATAGAATGCTGCTGCGAAGATGACAAACGACAGCGACATCGTCTTCTTGTAACCGATAGCCTTGATGGTGAGTCCGGCTGGATAACCGAAAATCAGGAACGGAATGAAGGTGGCTGCGATGATGAGATAAGAGGCAGCATTGGAAATACCCAGCGAGCCCTGCAATACAGGCACCAGCAAGGAATTAATACCCAGGGCAAAGCCCAAAGAGAAAAACATGATTCCAATGAACGACAATGGAATCGCAAAACTTTTTGTTGGTTGCATAGACTTATATTTTAGTTAGAATTTTGGGCAAAGGTACAACTTTTCTCAATATTCTCCAAAGTTTTATGAAAAAAGTTTTTAAATTTCTTGGTTTTATTGCCTTTTCTATCTAACTTTGCACGTATGATGAAAAGATTATTAGTTTTCTTAATGATGTTCTGTGTCCTATCAACTTATTCGCTGGCACAGAACTGGGTAGGCACCTGGGCCACAGCTCCGCAAACTGTAGTCAAATCATTTATGCCCTATAACAATTGCATGACTAACCGTTCGGTACGCCAAGTGGTAAAGGTTAGCATAGGAGGCGACGTAATCCGCCTCAAGTTGAGCAACATCTATTCGATGCAGCCCGTAGAGATCCGCTCTATCTACATCGCTCATGCCAAGGATTCCTCCGACATCGATGCCAAGACGGCGCAATACTTCAAGTTCGGCAACAGCTACAAGACCGTCATCCCTGCCGGCAAGCAGATTGTGAGCAATGCCCTGAAGTTCAAACTCAGGAATCTGGAGCGTGTAGCCATCACCATCAACTACACCTCGGCTCCCGAAATTCCAACCGTTCACATGGGTTCGCGCACCACCTCCTATATCATGAAAGGTGTAACCAATGCCCACTCCAACTTTGCGAAGGCTTTCCGGGAGAACCACTGGTACAACATCAGCGGCATCGATGTCTATACGATGAGCAACAACATGAGCGCCATCGCCATCATCGGAAACTCCATCACCGACGGAAAATGCTCTACCGACAATGCCCAGAACCGATGGCCCGACGTGATGTCGGAGATGCTGCAGCTGAAACATAAGATTACCAACCAGGGAGTATTGAACCTGGGCATCGGCAACAACCGCGTAACCGTACCTGGCGGTTTCGGAGCCCTCGCCAAGGAACGTTTCGACAGAGACATCCTGATGCAGAGCGGCGTGAAGAAGGTGGTGATCTTCGAGGGAGTCAACGACATCGGTGCAGCCAGAAGCGGCAGCAGCGAAACCGTAGCCCGACAGATCATCGAGAGCATCCAGGGAATGGTAAAGAAGGCGAAAGCAAGGAAGATGAAGGTTTATCTAGGCACCATCACTCCTTTCAAGGGTGCAGGATATTACAGTCATTTCCATGAGGCAGCCCGCCTCTATGTAAACGACTGGATACGAAGTCAGGCGAAGAACGTGGATGGCATCCTGGATTTCGCCAAGCTGCTTCAGGATCCGAATGATGACAGAAGAATGAAGCGGGAATATGCCAGCAACGACTGGCTCCATCCGAATCCGACAGGATACAAGGCTATGGGAATCTATGCCGCAGATATTATCAAATAGAAAACAGCATAGAAACGCCAAAACATAGAAACAGCAAAAGCCGCCCGTATCAACAGGCGGCTTTTACAATATATAATAATAGGTGTATTACTTCAATACAATCTTGCAATCATCCAGGCTCTCTACAGTAGCGAGCGCCTCATAACGGATACCCTCCTTGCGCAGGAAATCACCACCATGCTGGAAAGCCTTCTCAATGATGAAGCCCATCGCCTCAATCTTGGCACCAGCCTTCTCGCAGAGATCCATCACACCCTTGGATGCGTTACCGTTGGCGAGAAAGTCGTCGATGAAGATCACATGATCCTCAGGAGTCAGGTAGCTGTTGCTCACGCAAACCGTATAGTCACGATCCTTGGTAAAAGAGTGAACTACTGAGGTAATCATACCCTCCATTGTCTTAGGCTGCTTTTTCTTGACGAAGACAACAGGAAGATTGGTCAGGTAACCCACCATGATGGCTGGAGCGATGCCCGAAGCCTCGATAGTAACAATCTTGTTGTACTTGATGTCCTTGAAAAGGCGCACGAATTCCTTAGCCAGGTCCATCATCAGGATTGGGTCCATCTGATGATTTACGAAGCTATCTACTTTTAAGATTCCACCAGGAAAGCAGCGGCCCTCCTGCATAATTCTTTCTTTCAGTAAATCCATTATGACTTGAACTTTTTGGTTATTGGGTGCAAAATTACTACTTTTTTCGCAAACAAGAAAGTTTATCACCCAATAATTTTGTTTTGTCTGCAATTTACCGTAATTTTGCAGCGAAAATAACTGGGAGTGAAAGAAGTTAAGGACTTACCCCCAATAAAAAATATAAGATTATGAATTCATATATCAAACAATTCCCCGACCTGATGTCGGGCAAGAAAATCATGTATGTGCACGGCTTCCTCTCTTCTGCACAGAGCGGCACCGTAAAGATGTTGCAGGAACTGATGCCGAATGCTACCCTCGTGGCTGAAGACATCCCGGTTCATCCGGAAGAAGCCATAGAGATGCTGCAGAAGATGGCAGAGACAGAGCAACCCGACCTCATCATCGGTACTTCGATGGGAGGAATGTACACCGAGCTGCTGAAAGGATTCGACCGCATCCTCGTAAACCCAGCCTTCGAGATGGGAAACACGATGAGCAGCATGACCGGCAAGCAGGAATTCCAGAACCCGAGAAAGGATGGAGTGAACGAGCTGATGGTTACCAAAGGTCTTATCAAGGAATACCGCGACTTCACCGAGCGATGCTTCCAGGATATCACTCCCGAGGAACAGGAGCGGGTATATGGTCTCTTCGGCGATGAAGACCCGTTAGTCCACACCTTCGACCTCTTCCATGAGCATTATCCACAGGCTATCCACTTCCATGGCGAGCACCGACTCATCGACAAAGTGGCTTTCCACTATCTCTGTCCCGTAATCCGATGGATTGACGACAAGCAGAACGGCAAGGAGCGCCCTATCGTATATATAGACTTCGATGCCCTGCACGACAGTTACATGAAGGCAACCAGCTCGATGCACAAGGCTTACGAGATGCTGATAGAGCATTACAACGTATATATCGTAGCCCCAGCGCCAACCAACGACCATGAATATATGGCGAAGGTGCAGACCTGGGTAGAGGAATATCTCTCTACCCCAGCCTACAACCACATCATCTTCTGCAATCAGAAGAACCTGCTCTACGGCGATTACTTCATCGACCCTCGCCCATGCGATGGTTTCATGGGTACAACCATCGAGTATGGCAGCGATGAATTCAAGACCTTCGAGGAAATCATCACCTTCTTCGAAAGACTGGGAGGACAGTAATCTTATGCCTTATCCAGATTCTTTGGCAATACGAGGTTCAGAATCACGGCAAGCAGGAAGACTACTGCCACACAGTTATCTGCAAAAACGGTGCGCACAATCTCTGGGAAGATATTGAACATACCTGTTGCTGATGTAAAGCCGAGACCCACGCTGAGTGAAAGACTCACGATGACCATGTTGCGCTGAGAGAAACCCGTGCGAGCCATCATACCGAAACCGGCAAAGAGGATGCTACCAAACATCATAATGGTACATCCACCCAATACAGCCTGAGGAATGGTGGTGAGCACATATCCGATAGCCGGGAACACACCACCGATAATCATGATGATGGCACCCAAGGCAATGGTAAAGCGGTTAACAACTCCCGACATGGCTGCTAAACCTACATTCTGGCTGAACGAAGTGATAGGAGTACATCCGAAGAGACCCGATACTGAGCTTACGAAGCCATCACAGCAGACAGCTGCACCCATCTCCTTGGTATTAGGATCGCGCTTCAAGGCACTGTTGCAGAGCGCAGAAGTATCACCGATGGTCTCTGTGGCAGAAACCAAATAAACAGCTACCACCGAGAGAATGGCACCAACATTAAACTCCGGAGTAAATGGAAGGAGCTTTGGCAAGGCAACGATAGAAAGGCCGGAAAGTCCGCTAAAATCGATCATTCCCATAAAGAGAGCCAAGACATAGCCTACCAGCAGACCAACCAATACCGACAGAGAGCGGAGGAATCCCTTGGCAAAAATCTGGCAGAGGAGACAAGCGAGCAAGGTTACTGAACCCACGACCCAATTGTTCATGCTACCGAAGTCGGCAGCACCCTGACCACCGGCAAAAGAGTTGGCGCCTACAGGAAGCAGCGAGAAACCGATGGCTGTTACCACGGTAGCGGCTACTACAGGCGGAATGAGCTTGATCCAATACTTGGCGAAAAGTCCGAGTGTTCCTTCTACCAGACCACCAATGATGACAGCGCCTATCAAAGTACCCATACCATGAGCACCGGCAATGGCGATGGCGAGCGAAAGGAAGGTGAAGGAGATACCCATCACGATAGGCAGACGGGAACCGATGCGCCATACCGGATAGAGCTGTACCAGAGTACCGATACCGGCGATAACCATACAGTTCTGGATGAGCACAGCGCTCACCGAACTATCCAATCCTATCGCACCGGCAAGGATCATAATTGGAGCAATGTTGCTGACAAACATCGCCAACACATGTTGAAGACCAAATGGGAGTGCTTTACCGACGGGCACTCTACCGTCAAGCTTGTAGAGATTTTCTATTGACTGTTCCATTGTCGTTATAATAATTAGAGAATTTCCATATAATCAGAGAATTCAGGTTTTTTCTGAATTTGGCGGCAAAATTACAAAGAAAATCCGAGAAATCGTTCCTTTTCTCCATTTTTCTCTATCCGGCATGATAGAATACAAGAAGAAGCTACGAAAAAAGGAAGGCTGCGGTCAATATCCTGTGCAACCTTCCCTTTTTATCTTATCTCATTAATACTCTGTCTTTTCAGTATTTTCCTCCCACATACGGAAGGCTCCCAGCGCCTCATCGCGCATCAGGGCAATCATCGGCTTATGGCGATCTTCTATCTTGCGGTCTATCTCCTCGTAGATAAACTCATCATCGAAACCTATCTTTGCCGCATCCTTTCTATCATTGGCATAATAGATTCTGTCGAGATGCGCCCAATAGATAGCACCCAGGCACATCGGACAAGGCTCGCAGGAAGTATAGATCTCGCACCCCTCCAGATTGAAGGTCTTCAGCTTGCGGGTAGCCTGGCGGATGCAGTTTACCTCGGCATGAGCCGTAGGATCGAGGTCGATGGTTACACTGTTGGAAGCCTCAGCGATGATGATTCCGTCCTTGGCGATAACGGCACCGAAAGGTCCGCCACCGGTCTTCACACTATTCTTTGAGAGCTCAATGGCTCTATGCATCAATTCTTCTTTTGTCATTCGTTTAATATTTTAGATTAATAACATCCCATCTTTATCATTTGGGGGCTACAAATTTACAAAAAAGAATTGATACGGCAAGCATTTCTTACCTATATTTTAGAAAAAGCCCTGCGGCTTTTTTCTTTTATCTCTATTTTCTTGCTTTTATCTATAAATTGATGTATCTTTGTACCTACATTTCAAGAATTAGCAATATCTCATGAATCAGAATAATATCAGCGCCGCAGAACTTTTCCAAAGGGTAAGGGAACTCCTGATGCTCCCAGAACTGGAACCGCAGACTCGCAACAAGATGATGCACGACACGCTCATCCTCTGCTGCCACGAAGGAGTGAAGGATACCAGACAGGCTTTCGGTAACCTTTTCTCCCAGGTGGATTATCTCTGTAAGGCTCACGGCATCAAGGTGGCAGACAAGATTGCCATCCAGACCATGCGGCGACACAGCAACTCGCAGGAACCGCTTTCGGGCGAAGACCTGAAATACGATGCACGTGCCCTCGCCCTATTCATCTCCGCTGTCTTCGGAGTGGATGTTCCCCACGAACTCAACGTGCTCATTCCGCATACTCCCCGACCTTATCAGAAGGGACTGGAAATCAACAACCGCCGTATCCGATGCATTGTGAAGAACTGGGACGGAGATTTCATCCGTGTGGACATCGACCAGGATGCCGATGAGGAGGAATATCTCGTGCAGTTGAAGGATGAGGAGAATCATATCGACCATACCTATCTCTGGGATATCCTGAAGGAAGGGATGCAGCTCAACCTGCTCGACTGTCAGGTGAAACAGCCCATCATCACTCCCCGCCTCATCGTGGTGGAACCGGATTATCTGGTAGATATCAGTAGCATCGCCACCTGTTTTACGGCTTTCGGTCATCATCCCCTGCTCTATCTTCTCAACTTGATGAAGCCCAGAGCCAATACCCAGGCTACCCTGCTGGGTAACTTTGCCGGAGCTGCGCTGGATGACATCATCAACAGCCACGGCAAATACCAGATGAACGAAACGGTGAAGACAAACTTCCGGGAGAAAGCCCTGGAATTCTGCACCTGTCCCTGGTTTGACCCCAAGAAGTTCTATACCGATGCCAGCCTGCAGGCTTTCAATCTGCAGCAGGTTGTGGATATCCTCTTTCCCCGCACCGCATCTCAGGCACAGATGTCAGCCTTCCGTGGCGAAAGTCTTTACGACAGGAAGAAAGCCATCCTCGAACCTTCGTTCGTCTGCGAAGCACTCGGCATACAGGGACGTGTGGACCTGATGACCACCGACTGCAAACTGCTGGTGGAACAGAAATCAGGACGCAACATGAATATCGAAACCCATCAGGTGGATCCGGGTTATCACAGTTATCAGCTGGAGCCTCACTATGTGCAGCTCCTGCTCTACTATGGTGTATTGCAGCACAACTTCAAGTTGAGCAACGACCGCGTGAACATCCGATTGCTCTACTCCAAATACCGTCCACAGGACGGACTGATGGTGGTAGCCTACTACCAGAAGCTCTTCAAGGAAGCCATCCAATACCGCAACCAGCTGGTAGCCGCCTCCTTCGAGATAGCCAAGGAGGGTTTCGAACATGCGCTGAACGAGTTTACCCCCGAGGTATTGAATGTGGCAGGCACTCAGGACTTCTTCTACAACAAGTATCTGAAACCACAGATAGAAGCCATCACCAAGCCGCTCCATACCCTATCGCCCCTGGAGGAAGCCTACTTCTGTCGTATGATGACCTTCGTATTACGGGAACAGATGATCAGCAAGGTGGGTGCACAGGAAGGAACGAATACCTCCAGTTCCGACCTCTGGACCATGCCGCTCGCCGAAAAGAAGGATGCCGGAAATATCTATACCGACCTGCACATCATCCGAAAGGAACAGAGCTGCGCCGGAAGCGGATATGATACCATCACCCTGAGCGTACCCGACCAGGGCAAGGACTTCCTGCCCAACTTCCGCATCGGCGATATGGTGTATCTCTATACCTACAAGCTCAAGGAAGAACCGGATGTGAGAAAGGCTATATTATATAAAGGTGTACTGCAGGAGATTCACAGCGATGAAATCGTGGTTCACCTGACCGATGGACAGCAGAACGCCGACATCTTTGAGATGAACCTGCCGTATGCCATCGAACACGGAACGAGTGATGCCTCTACGGGGGGAAGCATCCGCAACCTGCACCAGTTTATCTGTGCACCAAAGGACAAACGCGACCTTCTTCTGGGGCAGCGTACTCCAAAGAGAGACACTTCGCAGGAATTGACCAGACACTATGACGATGTATTGGACGACATCATCCTCCGTGCCAAGCAGGCACAGGATTATTTCCTGCTCGTGGGACCTCCTGGAACAGGAAAGACCAGTCGTGCCCTGAAGTTCATGGTGGAAGAAGCACTGAACGACGGAACTGGAATGCCTACAGCAGAAAGCATCGCCGCCGGAGGCAAGTCGGTTTTTCAGCCTGCTTCCTCTATCCTGCTGATGAGCTATACCAACCGTGCCGTGGATGAAATCTGCGAGATGCTGGTAGATTCCGGCATTCCATTTCTGCGCCTCGGCAGCGAGTATTCCTGCGATGAGCGATTCCGCCCTTATCTGATAGAGAAGGCTATCAGCGACTGTCCGAAGCTGGAAGCCATCAAGCAATATATAATAGGTACGCGCGTGATTGTGGGCACCACTTCGATGATGACCTCCAAGCCGTTCATCTTCTTGCTGAAGCACTTCAAGCTTGCCATCATCGACGAGTCGAGCCAGATACTGGAGCCTAATCTCATCGGTCTCTTATCAGCAGTAGATAAGTTCATCCTCATCGGTGACTACAAGCAGTTACCAGCCGTGGTGCAGCAGAGCGAGCAGGATTCAGGCATTCCTACCATCAACGACAGTCAGAAAGGTGGCATCATCGACATGAGCATCCTGCAGGACATTTGTCTTACCAACTGCCGCAACTCCCTCTTCGAACGTCTGATTCATTGGGAAGATTACGAAGAGCGCAGCGAATTCATCGGCATTCTGCGCCGCCAGGGAAGAATGCATCCCGAGATTGCAGAGTTTCCTAACCGGATGTTCTACCGTCGGGAGAAACTGGAACCCGTGCCATGTCCACACCAGTTGGAGACGGAGCTGTCATATACTCTCCCATCAGAAGATGCGCTCGACGACCTGCTGAAGGAGCACCGCATGATATTCCTCCCATCCAAATTCTGCAAGGAACCGAATGTATCCGATAAGATCAATGCCAACGAGGCAGCAATCGTGGTAGACCTGCTTCGCCGCATCCACCGCTTCTATGGAGAGCGTTTCGATGCCAAGAAGACGGTAGGCGTCATCGTTCCTTACCGCAACCAGATAGCCATGGTGCGCAAAGGCATCGAAAAGCTCGGCATTCCGGAACTGGAGAAAATCGGTATCGATACCGTAGAGCGGTACCAGGGCAGCCAGCGAGATGTCATCATCTACAGTTTCACCATCCAGAACATCTGGCAGCTCGACTTCCTTGCCGGCAACAGTTTCGTAGAAGACGGCGCCATCATCGACCGCAAGCTGAACGTAGCCATCACCCGTGCCCGAAAGCAGATGATTATGACAGGCAACCCGGAGATATTGCGCAATAATCAGATTTTTAGCGAATTAATGAACTATGTGAAGGAAAAAGGAGGATATTTTTAAAATTTCCCCCAAAAAGTTTGGTGATACGGAAATAAAGTCCTATCTTTGCATTCGAATTATACACAAAA
>OHZW01000182.1_pt1 | contig 15857 bp, 9 predicted proteins | sample 1580641 | NCBI WGS metagenome assembly OHZW01 (sample SAMEA3882505, study PRJEB24775) | human gut metagenome | biome: human-associated habitat; feature: intestine environment; material: feces | place: Netherlands | collected 2009/2010
TGGAGTGGTACACTTTTTAATTAGAAAGTGGTACACTTTTAAATTAGTATATACATTCCTGGTATTTCCGCAATGCCCTGGTTCGTGCCAACTATCGCAACATTCAGAAAGGCATTGATTACTCTCCCATCTACCTGGTTCGTTTCTTCAGAAACTTACTCCTAAAAGATGGTTGGGTTCTCAAGAACAGATATTTGCATATCCGGCCGACTGATGAATGGAAAGAGCAACCGAACTTAAATTTTCAAACAGGAAGTGGACAGAAAAACAACTTCATAAATAAAGAAGGAGAAGAAAATGTCCCAAGCTTGTCCCAAGTTCGTCCCAAGTAGAAGAACTCATAATACGTATAAATAAAGATTATCTATCCATCGGTGATATAATGAACCTGTTTGGATTAAAGAACAGAACAAGATTTAGAAAGGAATACATTACCCCAGCCCTAGCCGAAGGAGCCTTGGAGATGAAATATCCAAACACCCCAAGACATCCACGCCAGCAATATCGGATGACAGAGCTGGCAAAGACTTGGAAAGAAGGGTATGAGAAAAAGAATAAATAACATCATAATATAAATAGAAAACAAAAACAAGTAATGAAGAAAAAAGCAACGGTCCTTATCGCCTCTATCATGGCGTTCTGCGGAATCAACACCGCTCACGCTGACGAGGGAATGTGGACAATTTACAACTTGCCTAACGCTGTGTATGAGATGATGCAGCGCGAAGGTTTCAGTATGACTTATGACCAGCTCTACAATGGCGAGAATGCCTTGAAGAATGCTGTGGTTAATTTCTCTGGCTATTGCTCAGGCGTGGTCGTTTCTCCAGACGGTTTGGTATTTACCAACCACCATTGCGGTTTCGAGGCTATCAGAAGCCACTCTACCGTAGAACATGATTACATGCTCAACGGATTCTTTGCAAAATCTTACGCAGAGGAATTGCCTAACGAGAATATGTTCGTCAGCTTTATGGTTGAACAGAAGGATGTAACCGATAAGGTGATGAGCCTCGGATACGAGAAACTCGACAACAAGAAGCGCGATGAACTCATCGATTCTCTGGAGAATGAGATGACCAAAGAGGTGAAGAAGAACGATTCTACCCTCCATATCACCGTTCAGCCTTTCTACGAGGGCAACAAGTGGTACGCTACTACTTACCGCGATTTCACCGACCTGCGTCTGGTTTTCACCGTACCAAAGTCTATGGGTAAGTTTGGTGGCGATACAGACAACTGGATGTGGCCTCGCCAGACCTGCGACTTCTCTGTATTCCGCATCTATGCCGACCCTAAGACCAATGGTCCTGCTGCCTACAGCAAGGACAATGTGCCTTATCATCCAAAGCGTTGGGCACAGGTTTCACTCCAGGGTTACAAGGATGGCGACTATGCGATGACCATGGGTTACCCAGGCAGCACAGAGCGCTATCTCTCAAGCTACGGAATCCAGACCATGCGCGATGCTGAGAATGCGCCTCGTGCCCAGGTTCGTGGCGTAAAGCAGGAGGTAATGCAGAAGCACATGCGTGCCGACGAGGCTGTACGCATCAAGTACGACAGCAAGTATGCCAGCTCTTCCAACTACTGGAAGAATGCCATCGGTATGAACAAGTGTATCGACTCTATCGGCATCGTGAATCTGAAGCGTGAGTACGAAACCCGTCTCCGTGCTTGGCAGGATACAGCCAAGGCAGCCAACGATCTTGCCCACAAGGTAGATTTCGACAAGCTCGCCAAGCTCTACAAGGAGAGCGCAGACGTGAAGTATGCCTGGACCAACTTCTCTGAATCTTTCACCAGAAGAAGCAACATCGAGTTCTCTACCCGTGCCATCAAGCTCCAGACCAACATGGAGGTAAAGGGTCCTGAGAAGAACAAGAAGAAGCAGTATCATGAGTTTGAAGATAACTCTGCAGAATGGGATATGGCGCTCGATAAGGAGGTGCTTGCTACCCTCTTGAAGAATTATAAGGAGCACGTAGATGCAAAATGGTTACCTAAGTTCTACAAGACCATCGACGCTGAGTTTGGCGGCGACTACGCCAAGTATGTGGATTATCTCTGGGAGAAGTCGCTCATCATGAAGAAGGGTGCCAAGCTCTACTTCAACAAGAAGGGATATGAGAAGGATCCAGGCGTAAGCTTCGGTATGGATTTGAACGATGTATTTGCAGATTTCGCTGCTCAGATGGGCAGCATCAACGATAGTATCGCCGAGCAGGAGAAGTATCTCTGTGCTGCCAAGCTCCGTATGGAGGAGGACATGCCTCACTACAGCGACGCCAACTTCACCATGCGATTGAGCTACGGTCAGGTAGGCGGTTTCGACCTCGGTGGCAAGCCATCAGGCTATTATACCACAGCCGAGAGCCTCGTTGAGAAGATGAAGCAGGGCGATAAGGTAATCGATTACTACGCTGAGCCTATCATGCACGAGCTCCTCTCTGAGAAGGATTTCGGCAAGTATCAGGATAAGACGACTGGCAAGATGCAGCTCTGCTTCCTCACCAACAACGATATTACCGGTGGTAACTCTGGTAGCCCTATGTTCAATGGTAAGGGTGAGTTGATTGGTCTTGCCTTCGATGGCAACTGGGACAGCCTCAGCTCTGACATCAACTTCGACAAGCGCCTGGCTCGCTGCATTGGTGTGGACATCCGCTATGTGCTCTACCTGATGGATAAGTGGGGACACGCAGACAGACTCTTGAAGGAGATCAATGCGAAGTAATTTCTATTTGGAAAAATAGAATGATAGAAAGTTTGTCCTGAGAGTAGTCTTAGGATGATAGAAACTTTTATCCTGAGGTAAAGATTAGTCTCAGGATAATATAAAAAAAGAGCGGAAAATCAGCTGTTAACTGTTAACCTGTTAACTCCTGGCTTTCCGCTCTTGTTTTATTTAGTCTTTCTATTCTTGTTATCTTGCTGATTTTCAGTTTATTTTTATCTTACAGATTCGCAACTTACAGAAATCCTATTAATATTGCGAGATATTATTCAGCTCCTTCAATGAAACCTGACGAGGCTTCTCGACAAGTTTCTTCTTCAATTCATCCACCGTTATTTCTGCAGATGGATAGAAATCGGCAGAGCGCATATAATCAATTACACTCTGATAGAAAGCCTTACCTTCCGGATATTTCGAAGCCTTCTCCAAATCACTCATGCAGACGAGAAGCTTTCCGGCTCCCACCTTCCATTCCATCACCAAGCCCAATTTATGATTCCGCTCAATATTATCTATCACCTGAACAATCGGGCGATAATCCTTGGCGAAGTTGTCAAGCACCAGCGGATGCGATTCCTTGATAACCGGGAACCATTGCCAGTTGGTGTGCATCTCCGTTGGGAATCCCTTGAATATCGGATGTTCCGGATTCGTCAGAATGCCCAGGGTTCCTGGAGAAACCTTCTTCTTGTTGTTCTCGCAGATGGTCTTGAACATGCGATAATTCCAGTAATCGGTCTGGAAGAGTCCGCCAACAGTATAAGGAGTAGCATTATCTGCCTGCGATAACGTATTATCTGCCTGCAAAACCGAATTATCTGCCAGCAAAGCCTTATCATCGGCAGCCACGAAATGACTGGAAGCCGTAGGCATCCAAAGCACCTTTCCGCCCTTTTCCAAGACTTTCACCACTTCCTGATTCAAATCCTTGGCTATGATAACGCCCTTCTTTTCCATCGCCTTCTTCGGATAAACCCAAAGTTCGTAGGAGTTTCTTGCCTCCGTTCCTTCAATGTTTAATGTAAGAAGCAGCTTGGTAGGTTTCTGCACGTGAAAAACACCATTCAGTTCACCCACATCCACCAAACCTTCATCGTATGAAAAGATGTTCAATACTCCCTCATCCTCTGCCATCAAGTCGCCCACATTCTTTCTCACTTCACCATCCTTGGTGCTGAAAGTTCCATCATCCATACAGAACAATCCGTTCTCGGCAGCCAGATGCCATTTCAGTTTCTTGCCCTTCAGCGAAGAACCACCATAGTTGGCAACCTTCACCTTTGCCTGAATCTTCTCACCATCCTCGAAGCAGAACTTCTTCATTTCCAGCAGAGGAACCACAGGCGAACACCACTGGCGCCATTCCTCGGGCGTAGTGATTCCCTTGCTCTCCATAAAAGCATCGAGAATGCCTACGAAAGCACTTCCCTGACCGGGATAATCCTGAATATCGAGCAGTTGGAAGCCCGCCATATTCCGGGTTCTCAAATCCATCTCTATATCGGCTTTATAGAGTTTCACGCTCCATAAGCCCGAAGCCTTGTGGAAATCATCTGCCTGCGAGAGCATTCCGGCTGCCGCCAGGCGACGGCGGAAGACTTCGAGGTTATAAGGATGAAGCACTCCGGTGTATTTCTTCATCTCCCGATAATCAGGATAGGTCTGAAACTGGCCTGTTTCGTGAGAGATGATAGGGATTCCTGCCTTATCGCAAGCCTCATCAAAATTCATCGTAGAATTAGGATGGAAATGATTGATCATTCCTCCATCGTAGGCATCGGCAAACGAGAAGGAACCACGGGTATGGGTATTGTATTTGCCCCATCCCTCGCCTCCGATGCGGCAAGTGGTGAAGTAATCCATTCCTTCTTTTATTCCCTGATAACCGAGATAGTAATTGCTTCCGAAGGTATAGTATTTATCAGGCGCAATCTTGCGGAAATCATCCACAAACTCCTTCATCTTGTCGATGTCCCCCCAGAGTTCATTACCCAGCGCCATCATTCGGAAAGAAGGATGATGACCGTATTCTCTGAGGATGTTCTCGCCTTCCTGATGCAGGAACGCCATCAGCCTTTCATCCTTCTTGTCAAAAGAGCCCCAGAAAGGAAGCTCCGGCTGGAGATAGATTCCCAGACTGTCCGCTGCCACGAAAGCCGCCTCCGGTGGGCACCAAGAATGAAAGCGCACATGATTGATTCCATATTCCTTGCAGGTTCCGAGATACTTCATCCAGCCTTCCACGCTCATTTCCACATGTCCCGTCAGCGGCCAGACAGCCGCATCGTGCTTGCCACGGAGGAATATCCTATGACCATTGGCGTAGAAGTGAGCGCCCTCAATATGGAAATCCTTGGCGAAATCAGGCATCTGAAGGGCGGAAGGAGAAGCTACAGAACGGCTAGGGATTGCTCCAGCCAGAGGAATTACAGAACGGCTTGAGATTGCTCCTGCCAGCGTTTCTGTCGATTTGCAATCGGTAAAAGAGGCAAGCTGGAGTTCTATCCTTCCGATAATTCCATTCCAGTTGGTCTGCGTATCTTCTGTATAAGCATGGCTGGAGCCGTAAACCTGATCAGGCACACCTCTTCCATTATCCACCACAATTTCCAGGAGATGCTTGCCCGGCTTCACCTTCTTTGGCAGAAGATAGCGCTGGGGAGTAGAGATGAAGTTACAGGAATCCACCAGTTCTCCATCCACATACACCCATGTCGGTCGGGTACGCTCCAGGAAGAGTTCTACCGGCTTCTTCTTCCAGTCCTTCGGGATATTGATTGTTCTCGAATATCTTGCAGCTCCTTTATAGGCATAGAGTCTCGTAAGATGCGTTGTCTCCATCGTATCTTTCGGAGCGAATCCCAGACGGTTCGTATCGATAGTACCGGGAAGGATGGCACGCTTCACCTCACCCTGCGAGGCACGCTTACTCTTGGCAAAAGCACTACCGCTCTTTCCCAACTCTACATTCCATTCACCAGCGAGCGAAATGCTCTGTGCTTGCAAGCCCAGACTTACCAGTCCCAGACAAGCGATAAGAATAGTTTTCTTCATTAACTTATTACAGAATATCTTTTAGGGTTAAAATTGCGTATAAAGATACAATAAATTTGATGTTTACGGCTGCAAATATACAAAAATTGCGGTAAAAACACCGCAATTTACCAAAGAAATTGCTGTATTTTTACCGCAAAATATGATTTATGAAAAAAAGCCACTATGCTTTACTTCTTCTTAGGTCTGCGACGAGCCCAACCTTCTTCCTCGAAGTTTGGCTCCTCGCCCTTGAACTTCACGTTGTCGTTGTTCTGGAAGAACTGGCGCCAATCGCCTGTATCCTCCTGAGGGCGAGACTTTCTTCCGCCACGAGATTCGCCACGGCTTCCACGTCCTCCCTTTCCACGAGAATCTCTTGCATCATCAGAAGAACCTCTGCGACCACGACCTTCCGAGCTACGACCTCCTCTTTCTGAAGAACGGCCGCCTCTGCCCTCAGAACTGCGACCGCCACGGGCTGCTCTGCCATGACCTTCCTCATCAGCATCATTACATCTCACGGTTCTGCCCTTGTACTCAGTACCGTTCAATGCCTTCATCACGCGCTTCGCATCCTCCTCAGGCACCTCGATGTAGGCAAACTTACTCAGCAGGTCGATGTGACCCACCTCCTGACGACCCTTCACGTGCTTGTTCAGATACTGCATGATTTCGCCCGGATAGAAACCATCCGCCTTACCCAGGTTGATGAACAGTCTCTTGAAACCAGCCTCAGTCTCATGCTTTCTGCGACCATTGGAAACCTTGCCACGGCCTTCGCCACGGCTTCCACGACCTTCGCCGCCACGGGAACCCTTGCCTGTTTCAGGCTTGATAATTTCAGGAGCGTTCTTATAGTAATCGAGGAACTTACCGAAGGTGATGGTTACCATCTTCTTGATGATGTCCTCCTTGTCGATGTACTCAAACTGGCGGTTGATTTCAGCCATGTATGGTTCAATCTGATCCTCATCCACATCGGTCTTCATGATGTCGTCCATGGTCTTGAAGAGCTGCTTCTTGCAGATTTCCTCTGGGGTTGGCAAAACGCCGTCCACGAACTCCTTGCCAATCTGCTTCTCTATCTGGCGAACCTTGAACTTCTCTCTGGTATGGATGATAGAGATGGATGTTCCCTTCTTGCCGGCACGACCCGTACGACCGCTTCGGTGGGTGTAACTTGCCACATCATCAGGCAAACCGTAGTTGATGACGTGAGTCAGATCCTCTACGTCCAGACCGCGGGCAGCCACATCGGTAGCCACCAGGAACTGAACGGTATGGTTGCGGAACTTCTGCATGGTGAGGTCACGCTGCTGCTGACTCAAGTCGCCGTGCAGCGCCTCTGCATTATAACCATCCTTGATGAGCTTATCTGCAATATCCTGAGTCTCCAGCTTGGTGCGGCAGAAGATAATCGCAAAGATGCGTGGATAGAAATCCACCACGCGCTTCAGGGCGAGATACTTGTCCTTGGCATTTACCAGATAGTAGATGTGGTTTACATGCTCAGCACCCTCGTTGCGCGAACCCACTACGATTTCCTTGTGGTCGTGCAGATAGTTGAGGGCAATCTTCTCGATGTCCTTGCTCATGGTAGCCGAGAAAAGCAGGGTATTTCTATCCTCAGGCACGTTCTCGAAGATGGCATTGATGCTCTCTGAGAAGCCCATGTTCAGCATCTCGTCAGCCTCATCAAGCACCACGTTGTTCACGTTCTCCAACTGAGCCACGCCACGATTAATCAAATCGAGCAGACGGCCAGGGGTAGCCACGATAATCTGCACACCATGCTTCAGGGTGCGAATCTGGCTTCCGATGTCGGTACCGCCATAAACAGCGGCAATATGCAAACCGTCGATGTACTTGGCAAAACTGTTCAAATCGTCTGCTATCTGGAGGCAGAGCTCACGTGTAGGACTGAGGATGATAGCCTGTGTCTGCTTGCTGCTGGCATCAGTTTTCTGGATAACCGGAATACCGTAAGATGCAGTCTTACCCGTACCGGTCTGCGCCAACGCAATCACGTCGTTCTTATTACCAAGCAAATATGGGATTACTTCTTCCTGAACTGGCATTGGATTCTCAAATCCAAGCTCTTCGATGGCACGGCGAATCTCTTCGCTTACGCCCAATTCTTCAAATGTCTTCAAATCTTTTTAACCTTAATTCATTATAATCAAAATGGAAGGCCGAATTCACCCTCCCAGCCATGAATTAGGGTGCAAAATCCTTCCGAAACGCTTGCGGCAATCGTACACATTTATTAAGATTGCCTAAATTCGGGTGCAAAGATACGAAAAAACTGCGAATTTCTTGCATTTTTTGCGCAGAATTCATTATCTTTGCATTATCTTTACAGATAAATCGGGCAATATTGCTCCGAACTGGCTAACAAGAATCATAAACATCAACCGAGAAGAACGAATATCGCGTCACAACGACATCGCTTAACCTCGAATAACAAAGAATCGAAAAAAATGAAAAAGGTAATTTTCACCCAGGATTGGATGGCAATGCATCCATACGAGAAACCAAACGAAGTAGATCAGTACTATACAGAACTGGCTAACGAAATATACCACGCCCTCGACGAGGCGTGCTTCACCCATCAGTTTAAGAATGTGGAGGATGCCAAGCAGCTTGCACTCAGCATTGCGGGCTACTTTGAGGATGTGATTTCCGGCGCAGGAATCTGGAAGGCGTTTACTGCGGAATGCAAGAAGCGCTACGGTTCCTACATCCCATTCTATGAGAACGAGGATGATTTCATTCCGAATTCCCTGAACGAAGATGTTCCAGAATACGATCCGGAAGAGATCAACTTCGCCGACATCAAGTTCCTGTGCTGGCACCATTACCAGCAGAGCACCTATGTTCAGGAAGCCGTGCCTTTCCTTTTCAGCACGATGACGCTGGCTGCCAAGCTTGCCTATAATCTTCTCGACAAGGAATACGAGACTGCGCCTGAGAATGAGCGTCTGATTACCTATCTGAGCGAAATGCCTGTACTGGAGGGGCAGAATGAAGAAGAAGAGAAGCAGCTCGACGAAATCCACCGCCGCGACACATTGGCTTGGTTTCACTATGGCTGCTACTTCAATGTGGGCAATCGCCAACGCCTGCAGTTCGCTCTCCAGCAGATGGCAAATTCTCCTCAGGGACTTACAGAGCCTATGGCCTACTCCATACAGATGGAGATGACCATTGCCAGCAGAAGCAATCTCCTGGCGCTTACTTCCTTAGAGTGGCTTGAGAAGATTACGGCTGAAATGCCTACCCACAAGCTTTGGGAGGATAAGGAATTCAAGGAGAAGATCGAGAAGATGGAGGCTAGCGTAGATCGCGAGAAGGCTATCCACGATTACAACCTGCTGAAGGCAAAGGATTATGGCGACAAGTTCATCTTCCTGGAGGATGTGAAGACCCTGAAGGAGTTCCTCAATGAGATTGAATTCGAATTGCCTAAGGATATCCGATTCCCACAGAAATACGAAAAGGGCATCATCGTGAGCGCAAGTCCTTATACGGGTATCAATATCAGTTTCGGCTTCGCCCACTGCATCGCTTCGCCTGAGAATCCTTACTACAACGCTGAGCGCGCTGAAGATGACAGCTTCAGCATCATCAGCGGCAACGGCCGCCCACTTCCTTACGAGATTGTGTGCAAGCTGATAGACAACAATATGTTGCCTGACGCCAATATCTTCACCAGCCGATATGTGAAGGAGGAAGGCTTGAAGATTACCCAGGCAAACCTCCAGTTCCTTGCCGATTACTATCTGATGGGCAGAAAGGATAAGGATCTGTCACCAGCAGAATTGTGGTAAATTCATACAGAATATTCAAAAAGTTTAGAGAAGAAAGAGCGGAAAAACAACTGTTAACTGTTAACTCTGTTAACCCCCGGTTGTTCTTCCGCTCTTTTTTATTTTTAGTAATTTCTCAGTTAGTTATTCTAAAATCACTAATTTAGAATTTGCTTGCACTTGATTAACCAAGTCGCATAATCGGGAGTAAATGACTGTAAACTCTGTTAACCCCTATTTCAGATTCTTATCCAGAAACTCCAGCATTTTCTCCTGCGCTTTCAATCCGCAGGAATGAGGAATGTCCCAAAGCTCCGTATCCAGCAGATTATCAGCTCCCTGACTCTTCCAAACCTGATGCATTTCACTGAAAGCATCTTTTACACCAGGCACTGGGAAGAGCTTGTCTTTTGTGCCGTTGATGAAGAGCATCGGCTTCGGACAGGCGAGGGAGGCGATGTGCGGATAGTCAAGATATTGCCTCAACCCCGGGATGCAATTCGCAAAACCGCCATTCTCCTTTCTTCCGAATCTTCGGGTAAGCTGCGCGTCGGTGGTTATCATCCAGCAGATGGAAGCACCCGCCTTGATTCTATCCGATAATGCAGAGAGCATCCACGAACGATAGGCTCCCATCGAACAGCCCACGCATCCGATACGCTTCGCATCTACCATCGGCAACGAAGCCAGGAACTCGGTGCTGGCGATATCATCGTAAGTCATGAAGGCAGAGAGGTCTCGTCCCAACATCATCATGTTGCCGGCAATGAGATCGTATTTGTTTCTATCCACGCCCTCCTTCCGGCCTCGTTCTCCCCACATCGGAGCATCAATCGAAAGCACCACGTAGCCATGCTTCGCCAGGTAATCGCCCACGTACTGACCCTCGTAAAGCTGGTTTACCCACGCATCTGCATCGTCCAATATCTCCTGGTTGGCAGCCTTCTTCTTTTCAGAAATCTTCCCATCCGCATCCTGCTCTTCAGAAGCGATGAAGAAAGGGCGAATCATCTTCTCCTTTCCGATAAAAAGATGGGCACCATGGTCGTGGAGCGCCACCACGGCTGGGAATTTTCCATCTCCTCCATCCGGAATCAAAAGATAAGCCGTAATTCGGGAATAGGCGTTGATGTTGAAGGCGATTTTCTGCGCCTTATATCCGTCTCTCTGTTCCTCGCCCAATACTTCCATATTCCAAGCCGCAGCCGCTTTCGGAGGTGTCATCATGCATTCAAACACCTTCGCCCTTGCCGCCTTCTTCCACTTCTTGAAGTTCCTGATAGGACTGTTGCCCCAAGCCATCGGATACGTCAGTTCCTTCTTCAGCACTTCTACATAGGTAGGAATCTCTCCCTGCCATTCATACTTCTCCCGCTTCTGAAGCTTCGGCTTCGGAGAGGTCTGTGCAAGCGATACAGGGGTTTGTGCAAGCGCCACCGACGCCTGCAACAATGCTATAATACTATATGTGATAATCCTTTTCATTCTATCTTCCTGTTTATAGTTTGTTGATAGGAAATCTATCTTCCTGTTTATAAGATTAGTTATTGTTTGCAAAATTAAGAAATTATCCGCAAAAAGAGCCCCATAATCTCGATATTTTTGCGTACCTTTGCCTAAACATCTATAAATAACGGATAAAACATTCATAAACAACAGATAAAACATCATCAAATAGAAAATAAAGACATGAAAATAGCAGTTTTTTGTTCAGCAAATAAGAATATCGACCCCGACTTCTTCACGATGACTGAAGAGATGGGAAAGTGGATGGCAGAGAACGGCCACGACCTGGTTTTCGGCGGCTGCAACTCCGGTCTGATGGATTGCATTGGCAAGGCAGTAAAGGCGAATGGCGGCAGAACCATCGGTGTGGTTCCTACGCTTGTAGAGCGAGGAGGCAGAACCTTCCCTGACCTCGACATCGAGATTCCGTGTGATAATCTCAGCGACCGCAAGGACCTGATGCTTGCCCAGAGCGACATCTTCGTAGCCCTTCCTGGCGGCATCGGCACCCTGGATGAAATCTTCACCATCGCCGCCTCCCACACCATCGGCTATCATCACAAGATGGTGATTCTCTACAACATGAAAGGCTTCTGGAACTCCACCATCGCCCTGCTGGACGATATGGCAGAGAAAAGCATGATTCGTGGCGATTGGCGAGATGTGATAGAAGTAGCGGATAACCTGGAAGAGCTTGAAAAAATGTGCATTTAAGGAGAAAGATGCTCAGTTTTTCTCATTTTCTATATTAATTTACGCTTATAACTTACTGAATACCAACAACAAAAACAAGGTTTGCAAATTAAGCATGTTTCAACATGCTTAATTTGCACAAATATTGAACTATAGAGAAAGAGCGGAAAAACAACTGTTAACTGTTAACTCTGTTAACCCCCAGTTGTTCTTCCGCCCTTAAACTTTTATTCTGCCAACAGCTTCTCTGCCATCGCCTTACCCAGCGCCTCGCACTGCGCCTTCACCTCTGGAGTAATCGCCTGCTTCATATCCACCGGCTCGCCCACTGGCTCGTAGTGGAGCTTGGTTTCGTTCCACTCCTGAATCTTTGCTACCGCCTTGCTTGCCCAGCAATGAGAACCGTACCAGCCTAAGAGGTGGTTCTTGACGTCCTTGTTGGCAAGCTCGGAGAGGAGAACCTCCATCTCGTGATAAAGACCGGCATTGTAGGTTGGAGCACCTACGATGAGACCCTTGTAACGGAAGATGTCGCGCAGGATGTAGCTGTGGTGAGTCTTCGAGATGTTGTACATTACGATGTTCTTCACGCCTGCCTTGCTTGCCGCACGGGCGATGATTTCAGCCATACGCTCGGTATTGCCGTACATGGTGCCGTAGCAGATAACCAAGCCCGGCTCCGTCTCGTACTTCGACATCTTATCATACATGCCGATTACCTTCTCAATATGCTCGTGCCAAACCGGACCATGGGTTGAGCAGATGTAATCCAGCTCTACGCCAGCCAACTTCTTCAAGGCATTCTGAACAGGGATTCCATACTTACCCACAATGTTTGAGTAGTAGCGGACCATCTCCAGCCAGAAAGTCTCGCAGTTGATTTCCGTATCGATGATTCCGCCATTCAGCGCGCCGAAGCAGCCGAACGCATCGCCCGAGAAGAGCACCTTGTTCTTCGCATCCAGGGTAACCATGGTTTCTGGCCAGTGCACCATAGGGATGAGAACGAAGCTCAACTCGTGGTTGCCGAGTGAGAGGGTTTCGCCATTCTTCACCTCTACCACATCATCGGTAACGCCATAGAAGCCTTTCAGCATTCCCAGCGTCTTCTTGTTGCCCACGATCTTGATGTTAGGGTAATATTTCTTGATGAGGGCGATGGAGCCACTATGGTCAGGTTCCATGTGGTTGATGATGAGGTAATCGATTTCACGGTCGCCAATCACCTCGTGGATGTTCTCGAGGAACTGGGTGAAGAAATCTACCTCTACTGTATCTACCAGCGCTACCTTCTCATCATCAATGATATACGAGTTGTAGCTCACTCCGTTAGGCAAAGGCCAGAGGCCCTCAAAACGATGCTTGTTGCGGTCGTTTACGCCTACGTAATAAATCTTGTTTGTAATTTCTGTCATATCCTTATATTTTTATAATTCCTTCTTCTTTTGCTCTCCGAAATCCTTGGAAACATAATTGTAGATGTCCTTGCAGCATTCGGTGGAGAACTCCTGGGCGCTCTTCAGGAGGCTATCCCATTGCGCCTCAGATAATCCACGGTCGATATCCTCGCGGGTGATTCCATCCTTAATCAGTCCGAATACGAAACCGGCATTGAAGTTATCGCCGGCTCCGATGGTGCTCACCGGCTTCATCTTCTCCGAAGGATAACTCTTGGCAAAGCCGTTCTCGGCTCTCACCTCTACAGGCTCAGCGCCCTGGGTGCAGATAAACTTCTTGCAGTAGAAACTGATTTCGGCATTATACACCTTATCCGCCTCCGGTTTCTTGTAGAGGATTCCGAAGTCCTCATGGCTTCCGCGCACAAAATCAGCATACTCCAGGTTCTCTATCAGATTAGGCGTAATCTTCATGATTTCGTTCTGATGAGAAGCACGGAAGTTGATGTCGTAATAGAGGATGGCACCGTGATTCTTGGCGTACTCCAGAAAACCGGCTACCTGAGGACGAACCACCGGATTCAGGGCGAAGAACGAACCGAAGAGCACGATGTCGCCAGGATTGATTTCCGGTGTGGCAAACTCCAGCTGGTCGTGAGGATGATCCTTGTAGAAGATGTAGTCGGCATTGTTGTTCTCGTCGAGGAACGCCAGCGAGAGCGGCGACTTTGATTCCGGGAAGATGCTCACGTTGTCGGCATTCACCCCATTATCTCTCAGAAACTGAATCACATACTCACCAATACGGTCGTTGCCCGCCTCGCTGATAAACGAAGCGTTCACGCCCGCACGTCCCAACGAGATGACTGCATTGAACGATGAGCCACCCGGTACTGCCTCTATCGGCTTGCCGTTCTTGAAGATGATATCAAGCACGGTCTCTCCTATTCCTATAACCTTACGCATTGTTTTATGTCTCTATTTATATTTTTTTGGGGACAAAGATAATTCTTTTTGGCGATAATGCAAAATAAATGCCCAATATTTTGGATAAATTACATTTTCAATGTAACTTTGCACCTTGAAATGAAATACAATACTTATACATTAGACAACGGACTCCGCATCATCCACCTGCCATCAGATAGCAAGGTGGTGTACTGCGGCTATCAGATAAACGCCGGTACCCGCAACGAGGAGCCGGGCGAGGAGGGCTTGGCTCACTTCTGCGAGCACGTCACCTTCAAGGGCACCGAGCGAAGAAAAGCGTGGCACATTCTCAACTGTCTGGAGAGCGTGGGCGGCGACCTGAATGCTTACACCAACAAGGAGGGCACGGTGTATTACTCCGCCATCCTGAAGGAGCACATCGCAAGGGCCGTGGACCTGCTTTCCGACATCGTCTTCCACTCGGTTTATCCGCAGGCGGAGATAGATAAGGAGGTGGAGGTTATCTGCGATGAGATAGAGAGCTATAACGATTCGCCTGCCGAACTGATTTATGATGAGTTTGAGAATATCCTCTTCAAGGGTTCGCCGCTGGGGCACAATATTCTGGGCACAGCCGAGCAGGTTCGGGCTTTTAAGACGGAGGATGCGCTGCGCTTCACAAGGAAGCTTTACCGGCCGGACAATGCGATATTCTTCGCATACGGGGATATTGATTTCAAGAAGCTGGTGAAGCTTATCCAGAAGGCTTTGGGAGAGTGCCCAAAAGGCCGAGAGCTTGCTTGCTCGGCGGATTGCAAATCCGCCGAAACGCCTACGGAAGAAAGGATTGCAGAAAAAACGCCTACGAAAGAAAGGATTACAGAAGAAACGCCTACTGGCGAAACACCTACGGAAGAAATGGAAGCAGGCGATGCAAATCATAAAGTTCAAAGCTCAAAGTTCAATGTTCAAAGTAAAGTTGCTGGCCAGACAATCGTGATGCAGAAGAATACGCATCAGGCTCATGTGATGATTGGAACCCGCGCCTACGATGTGAACGACAGCCGCAGAATGCCGCTCTATCTGCTCAACAATATGCTGGGCGGACCGGGAATGAACGCCAAGCTGAACCTAGCCCTGCGCGAGCACAACGGACTGGTTTACACCGTAGAGAGTACGATGGTGGCTTATGGCGATACGGGCATTTGGAGCATTTATTTCGGCTGCGATGAGCACGACGTGAAGCGCTGCCTCCGCCTGGTTCGCAAGGAGCTGGATAAGTTCATGCAGAAGCCATTGAGCGATGCGCAGCTCAAGGCTGCCAAGAAACAGATTAAGGGCCAGATAGGCGTGGCTTGCGACAACCGCGAGAACTTCGCCCTCGACTTCGGCAAGAGCTTCCTGCACTATGGCTGGGAGAAGAACGTAGACCGGCTCTACGAGCAGGTGGATGAGATTACTGCCGAACAGATACAGGCCGTGGCTCAAGAATTGTTTGATAAAGACAGGATCACCACGCTGATTTTCAGATAATGTTGATTTTCAGACAAATAGCTCAAGTAATAAGAAAATAAAGAAGGCAACAACTTGGGGCGTTATGCGACTTCCCTCGTTGTTGCCTTCGTAATTTAATGAATTAAAAACTGCTTTTTTCTTAAAAACAACTAACAATTAACCTAAAAACTTAAACCTAAAAACCTAAAATGAAAATCTATAAAACCTAAAACGAATTTTTAACAATCTATATAT
>OHZW01000188.1_pt1 | contig 15353 bp, 13 predicted proteins | sample 1580641 | NCBI WGS metagenome assembly OHZW01 (sample SAMEA3882505, study PRJEB24775) | human gut metagenome | biome: human-associated habitat; feature: intestine environment; material: feces | place: Netherlands | collected 2009/2010
TGATGTAATCGAGTGTATCTACATCGAAAGTAGGCAATACGCTCAACTGGGTCATGTAGTCGCCCTTTACATAGTTGCCGGTTTCCGGGTCTTTCATCTTACCGATGAGACCGCTGTTGTTGCGGCTCAATACGGCACCTGCTACTATAGACTTTGTGGTAACATTGAACGCTGAGTCAGAAATGTTAATGTTGTCTATCTTATTAGTGATGCTACCACCGATTCCCTCGGTGGTATCATCACATGCAGCGAAAGTAAGCGCTGCTATTACTAATACTGTTAAGAGTCTTAAAATTTTCATTATCCTTGTATGTATGTGTCTCTGTTGTCGGAATTTTATTCTGCGTCAGGACAAACCTTGTTGATGAAGTCTGCGTATGGCTCCTGGATATCTTCTCCCGGATACGCCAGTACAGGCTTGTTCTGCTCCTTCGCATAATCAAAGAGAATCTGGTTAGCTTCTTCTTCACCTTCTACTACACCGTCGCTATAGTCGATGGCGAGTTTGCCGAGCTCAATGAAGTCGAAGTCGTCCTGATAACTGTCAAGCAGTTCAAGCTTGGCATCGCGGAAGGCAACGCAACGTTTGAAGTTGGTACCCAGTTCACCCTTGAGTTCGTTGGTATAGAGAGCGGTAATCACCTTTGATTCTGCAAATGAAGGCTCTTCGCTGTAGGCAGTCTTTACATAGAAAGGCACTACTGCGCTAGCCCAACCCTGGCAGACGATTACATCAGGCTGCCAGCGGAGCTTCTTTACGGTTTCCAATACACCACGTGCAAAGAAGATAGCTCTTTCTCCGTTGTCGGCATATTCCTTTCCGTTTTCATCGGTGCCCATCTGGCGGCTCTTGAAATAGTCGTCATTATCGATGAAATAAATCTGCTGTCGTGTTGTTGGTATAGATGCAACCTTGATGATCAGCGGATGGTCTGTATCATCTATGATAAGGTTCATACCAGACAGGCGAATGACCTCGTGCAATTGTCCGCGACGCTCGTTGATGGTGCCCCACTTAGGCATGAAGGTGCGGATCTCAAAACCTGCTTCCTGCATCTTCTGAGGCAGTTCGCGTCCCATGATTGACATGTGAGACTCGGCTACGTATGGGTCGATCTCCTGATTGATAAATAATACTTTTTTTGCCATAAAATTTAAATTTTATTCTTACGAATTACGTGCAAAGGTACAAAAAAAACTCCAAAAAAGCGTATTTTTCTTCTGAAATTCAATAATTTCGGCAATAATTCGCATATTTTTAGGTTTTTTCTTTCTCATTTGAGAAAAAAGTTGTTATTTTGCACCCGAAAACAGATTATGACGATGAAAGTATTCAATAAGATTGTTGACCTCCAGAACGAACTCTTCATGTGTCGTAAGGAGGGAAAGGAAATCGGCCTTGTGCCAACTATGGGTGCGCTGCATGAGGGTCACGCCTCTCTTGTTAAGCGCAGTGTAAAGGAAAATGGCGTGACTGTAGTTTCTGTGTTCCTGAATCCTACACAGTTTAATGATCAGGGTGACTTGGATCGCTATCCTCGTACCCTCGATGCTGACTGCAAGCTCCTCGAGGCTTGTGGCGCTGACTATGTGTTTGCTCCTTCTGTAGAGGAGATGTATCCTACACCGGATACCCGCCACTTCGAGTTCCCTCCGGTAAGTACCGTGATGGAGGGTGCCAAGCGTCCGGGCCACTTCAATGGTGTATGCCAGGTAGTTAGTCGCCTGTTCTTTATCGTTCGTCCTACCCGTGCTTATTTCGGTGAGAAGGATTGGCAGCAGATTGCTGTCATCAAGCAGCTCGTGAAGTACCTCAACAGTGATGTGCAGATTGTGGAGTGTCCTATCATCCGTGATGAGGATGGTTTGGCTAAGAGCAGCCGCAATACATTGCTCTCTGCTGATGAGCGTGCCATCGCACCGAATATCTACAAGGCTCTGAAGGCGAGCGTAGAGTTTGCCAAGAATCATACTGTGCAGGAAACTCACGACAAGGTGGTGAGCGACATCAATGCCGTAGAGGGGCTGGAGGTAGAGTATTTCCAGATTGTGGATGGCGACAGCCTGCAGGATGTGGCTTCATGGGAGGATAGCGCCTACGTAGTAGGTTGCATCACCGTATATTGCGGCAAGACTCCTATCCGTCTCATCGACCATATCAAGTATAAAGGATAATTCCACTATAGATTTCTTTATTAAGTTTAATCCGTAATAGATAAAAGTAATAACAGAACAATGCAGATTGAAGTATTGAAGAGTAAGCTCCATTGTGTGACTGTAACTGAGGCTAACCTGAATTACATGGGTAGCATCACGATAGATGAGGATCTGATGGACGCAGCTAACCTGATAGCAGGAGAGAAGGTGCAGATTGTGGATAACAACAATGGTGAGCGCCTGGAGACCTATATCATCAAGGGTGAGCGTGGCAGCGGTTGTATCTGCCTGAACGGTGCTGCAGCCCGCAAGGTGCAGGTGGGTGATACCGTCATCATCATCGCCTATGCCCTGATGGACTTTGAGGAGGCTAAGACCTTCAAGCCTACCGTGGTTTTCCCTAAAGAGGGAAATAAGGTTTAATATTCAATGGAAACAAAAGAAAGGGTGTGTCATGGACTTATGGCACACCCTTTCTTTTGTTATGGTGAGGACGAATCACATCGCTCTTGTTAACCACGTTGTCGCCATCCTTGGCGCTGATAGGGATAAATAAGGTGTAATTACTATATAATTTAAGGTGTAATTGCGATGGGTTAAGGATAGATCTCGATATGGCTGCTGCCGGAGTTGCCATTCTTGATAATCCTTATCTGGGTGGTGATGCGCTCGCTCATCGTGTCGGTATGACTGATGACGCCCACCTTCTTGCCTTGTGAACTTTGAAGCATGGCGAGGGAGTCGATGACGGTGGCTAGGGTATCGGGGTCAAGGGTTCCGAAACCTTCGTCGATGAACAGGTTCTCGAAGGAGATGTTGCGGGAGGATAACGCCGACAAGCCCAAGGCGAGGCCAAGACTCACGATGAAGGTTTCGCCACCTGATAGGGAGGTGGTGTCTCGAATATCGTCGGCACGGTCGTGGTCGATGACTCGGATGCCCAGCGAATGCTTTACCTGTTGCAGTTCGTAACGGCTGTTGAACTTTCTGATTTCCTGGTTGGCGTGCGCAATCAGGAAACTGAGCGTATAGCATTGGGCTATCTTGCGCAGCGTCTTTCCGTCTGCTCCGATGGCATCCGTGATGGCTGTCCAGTCGTCCTTTTCCTGGGTTACGAGCTTCAGAGCCTCAGCCTTGTCGCCCAACTGTTTGAGGGCTTCCTGGTGGTTCTGCATCCTGGCTTTGGCAGCAATCAGTTCGTTGCGCTGACTTCTCTCCTGATACTCCTGCTGAATGGCTAAGAGAGCATCACGGGTTTGGGCTGGCTGATGTTCCAAGTGCTGCTGATGCGCCTTTTCTGCACTCTGGTAAAGGGCGGTGGTTGAAGCCACGGCTTTCTCCTTTTCGTCCTTTTCCCGACGGATGGCATTCCAGTCTTCGACAGAGTGAAGCATCTCCCGGATGGTATTTCGTTCGATAAGGCTTGGCTCGATACTTCTTTCATCGATGCCTTCCTCTTCGGAGTCTTTTCCTTCGATGCTCTTTTCTTCAAGCTGCTTGTTATATTCCTCAATCCAAAGGTCGAGTTCCTTTTCCTTCGCTTGCAGATTCTTTTTCATCGTCTTGTTCTGAGACAGCATGGTTTGATGTGAACCTTTACTGTTGGCGAGTTCCGCCTTCAGTTTGTTGATATTCTCGTTCTGAGTATCAGCTGCTTTCGTTGCCTCATCCTTTGCTGCTGTCAGTCTTTGTTCAGCCGCATCAGGCTCTTCTCCATTCAGAATCTGTTTGTATTTCTCCTGCCATTCCTCCATTTCCTTCTTGGCGCTATTCCATATCTGAAGGGCTTTCCCGTAAGCCTCCTCCTTACTCTTTTGCTGTGAAGTGAGGTTGATGGTAAGTGCTTTCTGCTCAGCCAGTTTTGTTGTGCAGGTTGAAGTGTTTTCCTGGACTTCATTCAGTATAGTTGAAGCCTTGCTTTCATACGCAGCTTCATCCTTCACAGCCTTGTCCTTGAGTTGGGTCAGCCGTTCTATCTCTTTCTGAATCTTGTTAAAGAGGCTCAGTTTGCTGCTCGCATCTTTCGCCTTGTTTTCATAGATAGGCAAGAGCGATTTCAGTTCTGCCTCTGCCTTTGGAATCTTTGGATACTGGGCGATGAGAGCCTTCCATTCCTCTTCGTAAGTTGCGATTTCACCCGACAGTTTTTCCTGTTGTTTCTGGAGCGTCTGTACTTCGCCGTCGTTCTGTTTTCTTTCGCCGGAAAGACCCTTCTCCTGTTTCTGCTGCAGTTTTAGCAGATCTTCCTTGGCTTTCAGAAGTTGCGAGAGTTCTGTGGTGGCTTCCTCAAACTGTTTGTTGTCGGTATGATAAGGATGGGTCGTGCTGCCGCAGAGCGGACAAGGCTTGCCTTCCGTCAGGTTGGCACGATGAATCTCCCATTTTTCACTTACCATCAGGGTGTAGGCTTTTCGCAGCGTTAGGGTCTCTTTCTCCAAGATCTCGATGGTCAACTTGCCCAGGGCTTCATCTATCTCAGCATTTCTCTTGCCCAAGACCAGGATGCGCTCCTCATTCTTCTGCTTTTCTGCTGTGGCAGCATCGAGATGAGCCACAACCTTGATGGCTTGCTGGACATCCTGCAGTTTCCTGTCGGCTATGGTCTTGCTGTTCTGCAGTTCCTCTATATTCTGTCCGGCAGTCTTATTTCTTTCCGTCTCCCAAGCCTGTTCTGCGGCTTGCGTCGCTTCGTACAGAACCTGTTTCTGCTTGGCAATCTCTTCCTGTGTCGCTTTGAGGGCAAGGTTCGCTTTCTCCGTTTCAGCTTCCCATTTTTGGATGTTTCGGGCGTTTTCCTCCACGTCTTTCTGGGCAGTTAGATTCTCTTTCTGTGCCAACTCCAATGCCTCTTTCTTTTCTTTCAGATTCGGCATTGCCGCTTCCATTTTTGTTTTCAGTGCCCTTGCTTCAGCGATGACCGGCAGCGCCTTTTCCAGCTGTTCCTGTGCCTTGCTTACTGCTTCCTTCAGCCTGGCGAGAGTTTTCTCGCTTTCGCTGATGGCAGACTCTTGACTTTTGATGTTTCCTTCCGCTTTCAGGATGTTTCCTTCCTGTTCGTGGATGCTTTGCGTCTGTCGCTCTACTTCCTGCAGTAGGTTGACGGCTGGCTGTACTTCATCGTGCAACTGCAGACGGAGAACCTGGGCTTGCATCTCTTTGATGGCATCAGATGCTTGCTCCAAATCAGTCTGGCAGATAGCGATTTGCTTGATTTGCTTGTCGTTTTCCTCAAACCATTGCAGGTCTTTCGAGATGGCTTGCAACTGGCTGCCGAGTTCCTTCTCTGCCTTTTCCAGACGGGCGATTTCCTCCTGCAGTTGGGCGAGTTCTTCATCGTTCAGCAGGTTCTGTTTTACGGCTTCCACCGATGCAGACATCTGGTTGTAGGCATCCGTCGCCTGGTCTTTCGCCTTCTTGATTTCAGTAGCGATGTTCGTATAAGTTTCCTCGCATCCGATGAGTTTTTCCAGGAGTTCGTACCGCTCGTTTTCCTTCGCCGTCAGGAAGTTGGCAAACGAGCCTTGGGCGATGAGTACGGTGCGGAGAAACTGGTCGTAGTCGAGTCCGATGATGTTTGGCAGTTCGTTCCAGTCGGCAGTTTCCTCACTTATCTCTTCTCCGTTTCTTGTGATTTTATAGAGCGCAGTCTTGGCGTTCTCGTAGCGTACCCTTTGGAATCTGACGTGCCATTCTGCGCGGTAGATGCTGCCGTTGTTGGCAAGGAAGGTGAGTTTGCTGTAGCCTTCCTTCTTGCCACGGGTCAGGATGTTTCTACTGTCGGTAGGAGCCAGTCGGTTGTTTTCACTGGCATCTGCAGCCCCGAAAATCTCGATGTTCTGGTTCTTGTCGCCTTTCTTCCTGGGGTAGCGAGGGGCGCGGTTGTAGAGTGCCAGACAGATGGCGTCGAGTAGGGTAGATTTGCCACTGCCCGTCGGACCTACGATGCTGAAGATGGTGCTCTCGCCTAAGGCACCTTCTTCAAAGTTGATGACCTCGCCACCTTGTTTGTCAAGCGAAGCGAGGTTGAGTATTTCGAGTTGTAGGAATTTCATAATGATGATGTCGTTAATAAATCGGATAACATTTTCTCCTGTCTTTCGTTCATCGGAGCGTTGTGCCTGATGGCGAAGGCTTCCTTCAGCGTATCGAGCGGAGGACGGTTGATGATGTCTTCGATGCTGGTGATGTGCTGGGAACCCTGTATGGTGGAGAGGTCTAGCTGCGGGATGATGCGCTGTATTTTGCAGAGCACGGCATCCTTTTCGTTGACGAGTTTCTCCAGTTCCTTGATGTCATCGCTGGATAGCTTTTCCTGTTTCACCTTCAGCATCACGTAGTCGAAGTGGTCGCTCAGTTCGCCGTCGGTTCTTTCCGAGAGTTGTGAGTTGATGAGCTTCTGCCATTTCTTGAAGGTCAGCTCCTCCTCATCTTCGGGCAGGATGCGGAGGGCGTGCTGAGGCTTGTATTCCAGAAAATCTACTTTCCATTCCTTACTCTTGCCGGTTTCCTTTCCTTCCTCCTCTTCTCCGTGTTCTATGGTGATGAGGTCGATGCCGTGGGTGTAGTCTTTCTCGGCAAACGACATCGGGAGGATACTTCCCGTATATCTTGCCCAGTCGGTGTTCCAGATATGTTGCCGTTTGTGGATGTGTCCGCAAGTCATATAGTCGGGATGTTCGTTCCATCCTTCCAGGTCCACTTCCTCCTGTCCGCCGATGATGATTTTCTCGCTCGCATCTTTCTTGGCGATATCCGAACCTTTGGCGTACATGTGTGCCATCATGATGCACTTCCTGCCCGGGTATTTCTGTCGAGCCTCAGCCGTCAGTTCTCTCAGAAAGTCGTTGACTCCCTGCGAGTAACTGGCGTTCTGCACCACATCGCTTCTAAGGAAAGGTACGGCGAGGATGATGACTTCTTCTCCTTCCTCGTTGGTTACGGGGATGATGAGGTCATCGAAGGAATAGAGCCAATGCCCGCCGGTTTTATCATCTGTTTCCTTTCCGTTCCCTTCGTCCTTGCTTTCTCCCTGCTGCCAGATTTTCCTTACGTTTCCTCTTATTTCCACGTGGTATCGGGTGAGCAGCGGACGGGGAGCCTCCAGTCGGCTGGCTGAATCGTGGTTGCCGGCGGTAATGATGACCTGCATGTTCGGGCACAGTTGGGTAGCATCGGCAAGAAACTCGTAATAAACGGTCTGTGCCGCTGCCGATGGATTTCCGTTATCGAAGATGTCTCCTGCGATGAGGAGAGCATCGGGTTTTTGTTCAGCGATTTGTTCCAGGAGCCATTTCAGGAAATGCTTGTGTTCAGGCAGGCGGTCGTTGCCGTGAAACAAGTTGCCCAGGTGCCAGTCGCTGGTTGCTATTATCTTCATACTCATAAGAATGTCTAATCTTAGTCTTTTGCTTTGTCTTTGGCTTTTGCTTTGTCTTTGGCTTGCAATCCTTTGACCTTTGGCTTGCAATCTGACTACAAAGTTAGCACAATTATTTGGGATACGCAAAGAAATAGGGTCAAAAAACGAAGAATATTGAATGGAAAAGTGAAGATATTCAGGAAAAGTCTTGTTTAATATAGGATAAAGTTGTATCTTTGCCTAGTAGAAAGTTTCGTTCATTACTTTTGAATGTACGTTCAGAACTTCTGAATGTGCGTTCAATACTTTTGAATGTAGGTTCAATACTTTTGAACGGAGATTTCTATTAGGGTTAGTAACAATTATCCTTAGGGTTAGTAACAATTATCCTTAGAGACGGGAACCATTATGCTGAATGGTGAATAAGAAATCACTTAGGTATAGTGACTGTTGCAATAAGGAGTGATAACAATCTTTATAAGAAAGGAATCGTCATGACAAAGTACAAGTTGCAAGAGATGCCTGATGTTCATAACACAGGCAAGCGCAGAGTTTATCCCAAGATGGTGACCAACCGGACACTATCCAGAAAAGAGTTCATCAAGAGGATGCAGGGCTACCATCGTGGTATTTCGGAAAGTACCACGGAGGCTGTGTTGCTGGATGTGGCTGATATGCTGGTAGAAATGCTCTCCATGGGCTACAATGTGAATCTGGAAGGCACCTTCTCCCTCTCCCTCGGTTTCGAGGACGATAAGCCTACGGAAATGCAGAATGCAGATGATAAGATGACGTATCGCAAGGTGGGCGTGAAGGACATCAACTTCAAGGCATCTCCTGAGTTTATCAGGGAGGTGAAGCGAGAAACCGATCGTGACCTGGAGCGTGATATGGGTGGTGTAAAGGTGATTCGCAAGCAGCTGTATTCCAGGGAAGAGCGCATCGCCCGTGCCCTGGAGGTGATAGAGAAGAACGGAGTCCTCACCCTAGGCGATTATGCTTCCATCAACAACCTGAGCCGCACTTCCGCCTCTATGGAACTGAAGGAAATCACCGCCGACCGCACTTCGCCGATAGGTTGGATGGGCAGCGGCAGCCACAAGGTTTGGGTGAAGAGAAAAGAATAAATCAAATGGTTCTTTATATAGGGATAGTGCCGTAGTCCAGGTATTGGAGGTGATAAGAGGAAAAGAAAATAAAACAGTTGAAAACCAATAGTTTAAGGTCACAAATTGTGACCTTAAACGCTATTTCTATGTGTTCTAATATATCAAATTGATGCAAAATGCATAAGGGGGGAAGTAGGGTGGTCGCCGCAGATTTCGCAGGATGCACGCTTCTTTACCTTGATGGTGCGGAAGTTCATCGTCTTGGCATCGAAGGTGAGCAATCGGTCGGTGAGCAGTTCGCCCACACCGAGGAAGTACTTCAATGCCTCGGCAGCCTGGATGGTTCCGAGCATACCAGCGATGGCACCCAGGACTCCTGCCTGGCTACTGGTAGGAACAGTGCCTGCTGGAGGTGGCTCCTTGAAGAAACAACGGTAACAAGCCGTGCCTGGAAGATGGGTGAAGGTCTGCCCCTGGAATCTCAGGATGCCGCCATGCGAGAATGCCTTGCCCAGTCGCACACAGGCGTCATTGATGAGGAACTTCGCCGGGAAGTTGTCGGTGCAATCAATGACGAAATCCCATGGCTTGATGATTTCCTCGGCATTGTCTGAGGCGAGGAAGGTATGGTAGGTTGTCACCTCCACATCAGGATTGATGGCAATCATCTTCTCCTTGGCGCTTTCCACCTTAGGGGTGTTCAAGTCCTTGGTCTGGTGGATGACCTGGCGTTGCAGGTTGCTGAGGTCAACCACATCGGCATCCACGATACCGATATGTCCCACGCCAGCCGCAGCGAGGTAGAGGGCAACTGGGGAACCCAATCCTCCGGCACCAATGATGAGCACCCTGGCATTGAGGAGCTTTTCCTGTCCCTCGAGGCCTACATCCTGAAGGAGGATGTGGCGGCTGTATCTTTTTATCTGTTCTTCTGTTAAATCTATCATTTTATTGTACTTTATGTCTTTTGGTAAAAAAATACTTTGTATAGCAGTTTATGCTCATACAGCAGTATAGAAAAAGGTCGCAAACTATCGTAGCTTGCGACCTTTGATATTCTTTATAAGAACCCGAATTATAATCCCGAATCTGGAAGTATAATTCTCTAATTCTCAAATTCTTGATTTACTCGATAACTACGAGTGCATCCTCTTCGAGCACTGCCTGACCAGGCTTTACGCAGATAGCTGTAACCTTGCCATCCTTCTCAGCCTCGATGTCGTTCTGCATCTTCATAGCCTCGAGAACGACAACAGTATCGCCAGCCTTTACTTCCTGACCAACAGCAACCTCGATGCTGGTGATAGTACCAGGGAGAGGAGCCTTTACAGCGTTGGCTGTATTTACGTTGGCAGCTGGAGTAGCCTCAGCATCATCAGATGCAGCTGCAGGCTGACCGAGCACTACCTTCTTCTTCTCTGGTTCAGCTTCCTGTTCCATCTCAACCTTGTAAGCTTCGCCATTTACGTTCACGCTTGCGATGTTACCCTCAACAGCGTCAATCTGAACCTTGTATTCTTTTCCGTCAATTGTATATTTAAACTCTTTCATTTCTTTATCTTTATGGTTTGGCTGTTAAACTCAAGAACTTGGCGTTCCACATCGTCTGACGTGGCTTGATCGTAATGATGCCAGGCTCCTTGTCGTGTACGTTATTGCCCTGGTACTCATAGAGTGCCATGGCAATCGCAGCATAAATATTCTTATCCATTTATTCTAATGTTTAATTATATCATTACATTGGCATACAGCCATGCTTCTTAGCTGGCAAGCTCTGGCGCTTGGTTGCGAGCTGAGCCAAACCACGGCAGATGCGGAAACGGGTATTGCGTGGCTCGATGACATCATCGATGTAGCCATACTGAGCAGCCTGATATGGATTAGCGAACTTGTCGGTGTATTCCTGCTCCTTCTCAGCCAGGAATGCCTTTACATCCTCGCCAGCTTCCTTCTTAGCCTTAGCTTCCTTACCACAGAGAACGGCAACGGCACCGCTGGCACCCATTACGGCAATCTCTGAAGATGGCCAAGCGAAGTTCAAGTCAGCACGCAACTGCTTACAACCCATCACGATATGGCTACCACCATAGCTCTTGCGCAATGTGATAGTGATCTTTGGCACGGTAGCCTCGCCGTAAGCGTAGAGCAACTGTGCACCGTGGAGGATGACAGCGTTGTACTCCTGACCTGTACCTGGCAAGAATCCTGGTACGTCAACGAGAGATACGATAGGAATATTGAAGGCATCGCAGAAACGAACGAAGCGGGCTGCCTTGCGGCTAGCGTTTACATCGAGTACACCTGCGTAAGCTGCTGGCTGGTTGGCTACGATACCAACGCTCTGACCATTGAAGCGGGCGAAACCTGTGATGATGTTCTTGGCGAACTTAGGCTGAACCTCGAAGAACTCTCCGTTATCGGTTACAGCACCAATCACCTTATACATATCGTATGCCTGGTTTGGATCCTCAGGGATAATCTCGTTCAGAGTATCGTCCATACGGTCGATAGGGTCTGTGCACTCTATGCGTGGAGCCTCTTCTGTATTGTTGCTTGGGATGTAAGAGAGCAGGCTCTTGATCATCTCGATAGCCTCTTCCTCTGTTTTGGCAGCGAAGTGGGTAACACCACTCTTGGTTGCGTGAACAGATGCACCACCGAGGTGCTCTGCATCGATGTCCTCACCAGTTACGGTCTTGACAACCTTAGGACCAGTCAGGAACATATAAGAAGTCTGCTCCTTCATGATGATGAAGTCGGTCAAGGCTGGAGAGTAAACGGCACCACCAGCGCAAGGGCCCATAATAGCAGAGATCTGTGGGATGACACCAGAAGCGAGGATGTTGCGCTCGAAAATCTCACCATAACCAGCGAGGGCGCAGATACCTTCCTGAATACGAGCACCACCTGAGTCGTTCATACAGATAACAGGTGCACCCATAGTCATTGCCATATCCATTACCTTGCAGATCTTCTGTGCCATAGTCTCAGAGAGTGAACCACCATTTACGGTGAAGTCCTGAGCATATACGTAAACCAGACGGCCGGCTATAGTAGCGCTACCAGCTACAACACCATCACCGAGGTACTGCTTCTTCTCCATGCCAAAGTTAGTGCAACGATGCAACTTGAACATATCATACTCTTCGAAACTGCCGGCATCTACCAACATTTCGATACGCTCACGAGCTGTATATTTGCCACGTGCATGCTGCTTCTCGATGGCCTTCTCACCACCGCCAAGACGAGCCTGTTCGCGCTTAGCGATCAGCTCCTTAATCTTTTCTACTTGTTTGCTCATAATTAATTATTATGTATAATTTCTTTTTTCGTTTATAGTGATTTGAGATGATGGATATGAATCCTCATCGCATAAATCGGGCACAAAGATACGAAAAAAACCGCAGATAGCGAACTATCTACGGTTAAATATTTAGAATAATGTGAAAAATCACCATTTTTGAGTGCTAAAACTCCCCGCTTTTAACTCCTTACTCTCTGCTTTTAACTTCTGACTTATCAGAATTCCATCAACACTCTTGCATTGAGCTGTCTGCCGGTGAGATAATTAGGCACGGCATACTGCTGATTTGTGACATCCGTTACCCAATAGTAGCTGTTTACATTGTCAATGCCGAAGAGATTGAGGCAATCTATGCCCACTGTAACATTCTTGAGGAATGTTCTGTGCTCATGATGGCGGTTGTCCAGTAACTGATAGCTCATTCCGATATCTGCTCGGCGATAGGCGGTGGCACGGAAACTGTTGGTTTCCAATTCTCTATGAGGTGCAGCGAATGGAAGTCCATCGGCAAAGGCAAGCTTGAGAGACAGGAGCCACTTCCTGCTGCCTGGGAAGTAATCGGTGAAGAAGAGGTTCACTGCATACCGCTGGTCGGTAGGAAGCGGGATGCTCTTGCCGTTGAGTTTCATCCTGGTATCCATCAGCGACAGGCTGAGCCAGGAATCCGTGCCGGGCACAAACTCGCCATAGAGCTTGAAGTCGAGACCTGCTGCATGACCGCTGCATTCGTTCTCTCCGTAATAAACTACCTTTACATTGCTGACAGAGTAGGGCACCAGATTGCTCAATGCCTTATAGTAGGCTTCGGCAGAGAACTTGTATCTCTGATCATTCACCTTGAACCGGTAGTCGTAACCGGCAATGAAGTGGATGCTTCGCTGACTCTTGATCTTCCGGTTGAGCGAGGCGATGGTTACTCCATTGATGCTAGAGGTATCTCTCAGCTCCTTGAAGAAAGGTGCCTGATAATAAAGTCCTGCAGCGAAACGGAGCGTCGTGTTCTCATGGTTTGCCGGAATGATAGCGAGGGAGACGCGTGGGCTCAGGATGGTTTCCCGATTGAAGTTCCAATGGCTCAGACGAAGACCATAGTTCAATGTATAGCGTGTTTGCCTGATATCGCCAGACTGGGTAGAATCTCCTCCGCTAGTGAAGCGGTAAGTGTCTTGAAGATAGGCTTCTATGCGGTTGGCATTCAACTCGTTTCTAGCCTTCATGGAATAGTACATATAGAGGTCTTTTCCGGTGTGCGGAATGCTGTATCCGGCAGAATCTCTCATCTCGTATTCTACGGAATTTTCTTCGATGTGCTCCCGTTTCAGTGTGACTGCAGTCTCCAAATCATGCTTCTTCACCTTATGTTTCAGCATCAGCTTGGCACTCATCACACGGGCCGTGAGATAGTTGCGGGCATGTTCGAAGTATGTTCCTACACCTAGGTTTTCGGAGGTCTCGGTCTGGTCGAGCCAATACTGTCCCTGGATATCGTATTTTTCCTGTTCCCGGGTGTAGAAGGCACTGCCCAGAAGCGAGATACTGGTGTTGGAGGTGATGTTGCGGGTGATGCCCAGTGTTCCGAAATAGGTGAGGAAGCGATCCTTCTCCTGACCATCGAAATATACTCTAAAGTTCTTGACGTTTTCCATTGTTCCGAAGGCGGTTTCACGGTCGGATGGTTCGAAATTGTAGTGGTTATCAGAGATGTTTCCGATGAAATCAATCTTCCAACGCTTGTTGGGCTGATAGCTCAGATAGGTTTGGTAGTCGAGATAGTTCGGCTTGTATTCTCCCTTGGTTTCCATCGAACCGAGCAGATAGGCTGTAGTCTTGTATCTCACACTGTTGAGCCAGGACAGCTTCCGGGTTCCCAATCCTATGTAGGCATCTGCTCCGAGCAGGCTGGCAGCAACGCTTCCTTCAACAATCGGGCTCTTTCCTTTCGACCTTAAGGTCTTGTAGGTGATGTCGAGTGCAGAACTCATCTTGTCTCCGTATTTGGCTGCATATCCACCTGTAGAGAATCCGATTTTATCTACCATATAAGGATTGATGATGGAGAGACCTTCCTGCTGACCGCTCCGGACGAGATAAGGACGATAGACCTCCACATTATTTATATATACGGAGTTCTCGTCGAAAGCACCGCCACGCACATTGTATTGCGATGAAAGTTCGTTGTGAGTGCTTACGCCGGCTTGCTGCTGGATGATGCCTTCTACGGCATTGCTGTTAGCTGAAGGGGCCAGTCTGGCATCCTTGAGCTTGATTTCCTGCGTCTGGTCGGTCTGGATCTTTTCTCCCGTTACATTCACTTCTCCCAGCATGGCAGCATCGGTATGGAGGACGACTTGCAGGTTTTGCTTGCCTCGAGGTTTTCTCAGCACTCTAACCTTGCTCTTGTATCCTATCATGGAGAACTTGACCATCACGCTGTCGGCAGAATGAAGGCGCATGCTGAACTCTCCCTTCAGTGAGGTAAAGGCTACCTTTCCCTGGCTTGCCACGGATACGGTGGCAAGCTCTATAGGATGGCTGTCTTCATCAGTCACCCTGCCGTGCAGTGTAAATTCCTGTGCCATCATCTTCAGGGTGGCAATCAGGCATATCGTGAGTATGAATAATCTCTGTTTCATACATTATCTAACGCAGAAACACCTTATTTATTATAATAATGAAGTAGAATAATGGAATGGATAAAAATAAAAAAGGTGAGTCATCAAAAAAATGACTCACCTTTTTCATATAGAGTAGGGTAGTATTTTACTTGTCGCCAGCTTACTTGTTGCAAGCAAAATACAAACCGTCGTTAACAGCCATACGGAGCTGGTAAAGACCAATCTCGTTCTGCTCTACGTTCATCTTCTGTCCGTTAGGCAGGCAAGCCTGGATGCTGCCATCCTCGTTGAAGCTGAAGAGCTCGCGGATGTCTCCATCCTTGCTGTAAGACCAGCTCTTGTTCTTCTTGTCGAACACGAAGTAAGACTTCTCGCCAGCAGGGTCGGTAATCTCGTAGCCATTCTTCAGAGTCTTGATGGCATACAATCTGCCATCCTTGCCAGTAACTTTCTGAGTCTTGCCAACGTTGGCAATCACTTTGTCGCCTGTCCAGAACTCGATAGTGTTGAGTACAAGCAAGTCAGCTGCTGAGCAGACTGCATAAGCAGGGCTGATGACAATGAAAATCAACTCGTTGATGAACTTGTTGTCAGTTGCACGCTTGTTCCAGTTGAGCACATTGTTAGTCAAGCTGAAAGAGCCGATGCAAGAACTTAAGCACATTGAACCCAATGCGAGCGCAATGATGGTGTTAACTGTAATTTTTTTCATATTGATTCTTGTTAATGAATTACTTTGCTGATTCGAATTCACGCAGGAAGCGGGTATCGTTCTCAGAGAAGAGACGAAGGTCGCTCACACGATACTT
>OHZW01000197.1_pt1 | contig 14783 bp, 10 predicted proteins | sample 1580641 | NCBI WGS metagenome assembly OHZW01 (sample SAMEA3882505, study PRJEB24775) | human gut metagenome | biome: human-associated habitat; feature: intestine environment; material: feces | place: Netherlands | collected 2009/2010
TATCCTGAACCACCAACACCTGGCCGTCCACATCGCCACCGGCACCGATGCCTATAACGGGTATAGTCAGCTCGCTTGCCACGCGGGCAGCCAATGCGGCAGGAATCTTCTCCAATACCAGTCCGAAGCATCCGGCTTCTTCCAGCAAATGCGCATCGCGTACCAGTTTCTCGGCTTCGGCATCATCCTTGGCACGGACCGTATATGTTCCATACTTGTTGATGGATTGGGGCATCAGTCCGAGATGTCCCATGATGGGAATACCGGCGCTGAGGATACGCTTCACCGTACCGATGATTTCCTCGCCTCCCTCCAGTTTGAGGGCGTCGGCATGGCTTTCTTTCATAATACGGATAGCGGAAGCCAATCCCTCCAGTTCGTTGCCCTGATAAGAGCCGAAAGGCATGTCGACAATGACCATGGCACGCTTCACACCGCGAACCACGGATTTGCCATGATAAATCATCTGGTCGAGCGTGATGGGAAGCGTGGTGACATTGCCTGCCATTACATTGGAAGCGGAATCTCCCACCAGAATCACGTCTACCCCGGCACCGTCCACAATCTGCGCCATAGTATAGTCATATGATGTCAACATTGATATCTTTTCGCCTCTCTGCTTCATTTCGATAAGGCGATGTGTAGTCACTTTACGAGTGTCGTCTGAAATATAACCCATGATAGTATTTACAATTTGGCAATTTACAATTACTCAATTTAATTTTCGGCGCAAAGGTAATCCTTTTTCTGATTACTTGTACAATTGAGTTAATTTATCGTAAGTGAATCCCTGAAAGTCATCCAATACATAATGACACAACGGAGCTATGTCTTCACGGGAATTGGTGGTTGCCAACCCTATAACGGTAGCTCCTGAAGCCATGCCGGCTTTCAGCCCGTTGAAAGAATCCTCGAATACATATGTGGTGTCGGGAGTTGTGCCGAAAACCTCCATACCCAACAGAAAACAATCCGGTGCAGGCTTGGAAGCCGTAAACATCTCGGCCGTAAGGATACGGTCGAAAAGAGTCTTTATTTCGGGATGAACCCGATAGACAGCTGCCATCTTCGCTTCGTTGGAGCTGGTCACTACGGCAGTCTTCACCCCATTCCGGTGTAGGTCGGCAATGAAGTCAAGCACTCCGGGAATAAAGTCGAATGACATTTCCTGTTCAAAGCGGTTCAGCCGTTCGGTAATTTCGGCCTGTTCCTTCGCCATGCCCGGAAAAAAGGTATCATAAATATAGACCAGCGTCTGGCCCTTCACCCTGCCTTCAATATCATCCATACCCAAATACTGCTTTCCCATTTCATGCCAGAAGTGACTGTACTGTGTTTCCGTGTCTACCACCACGCCGTCAAAATCAAAGGCTTTTAATGATGGATAAATCTGATTGTAACTACGTCCTGTGCAAAGAAAAATCATGTGACCGTTTTGTTTTGCGTTTATTAGAGCATCAGCGGTTGATGGGCTCATGGTGCTCTTGCCGAAATCAACGAGAGTGCCGTCTATATCAAAAAATAATAGTTTTTTCATAAGTGTTACCTGCCTCATTATTATTAATTACATATACCAGATATACTCTACAATACGAATTCAATAAAGGCAATAGGGAATAGCCTAAATTTATTTAATAATTGCTGCAAAAGAAGGCTCTGTTATAACCACAATTAAGAAAAACTATAATATATTCCTATACTTTATTTTCTTAAGTTTTAACTATGATGGGTTGAAATAATAAATTTATTGTGTTATAACGTTAAACAACAAAAAAACAATAAATGCGTTGAAGGAGACTTGGATCACCAGACACCGACAGGAATACAGCGTCACCGACTGAGAGCGCTGTTTGAAAGAGATGATTATGGGAACACTGCCGGAGCAGACGGATTGAACACGGGCAGGATGGTTTTGAAAAACCGGAATGTGGAAGTAGGTTCGTACGTGAGCGCACGTTACGCGTAAGAGAGGGAAGATGAGAATGTCTCATTTTTCAATGCGGGTGGTACCGCGGATAATCTGAATTATTCGCCCCGGAATACAATTATAGTATTCCGGGGCTTTTCTTTTTTCATAAGAGGAGCCCCGGACCAGAAAAAGGAGTAGAAAAGATGAGTAACATTTACAGAGATGTCACACTGAATCAGGTAAGCGAGCAGGACATCGGAAAGACGATCCGTGTCGCTGGCTGGGTAGAAAATATCCGTGACCATGGCGGAGTATCTTTTATTGATTTAAGAGATATGTATGCAGTGATGCAGATCGTTATCCGCGATGGAAAGCTGTTAGAAGGAATCCGTAAAGAGCAGGCTATTACCGTGGAAGGTCTGATCGAAAAGAGAGATGAGGAAACCTACAATCCAAAGATCCCGACCGGAACCATCGAGCTGGATGCAAAGGAAGTGACGGTACTCGGAGAAGTATATTCCCAGCTTCCGTTTGAAGTAATGACCAGCAAGAGTGTGGTACACGAAGATGTACGTCTGAAATATCGGTATCTGGATCTGAGAAACCAGAAAGTAAAAGATAATATCATTTTCCGTTCTAAAGTGATTTCTTATCTGCGTGAGAAAATGACAAGTATGGGATTTCTGGAGTTACAGACACCGATCCTGTGCGCATCTTCTCCAGAGGGTGCAAGAGATTATATCGTACCGTCCAGAAAATTCAAGGGAAAATTTTATGCACTGCCACAGGCACCACAGCAGTACAAGCAGCTTCTGATGGTATCCGGATTTGATAAATATTTCCAGATTGCGCCTTGTTTCCGTGATGAGGATGCCAGAGCCGACCGTTCACCGGGAGAGTTCTATCAGCTGGATTTTGAGATGAGTTTTGCCACACAGGAAGATGTATTTGCAGTTGGTGAAGAAGTTCTTTCGTCTGTATTTGAAAAGTTCGCACCGGAAGGAAGCGTTGTGACCAAGGCTCCATATCCGATTATCAGTTATAAGCAGGCAATGCTGGAGTTTGGTTCCGATAAGCCGGATCTGCGTAACCCGCTTCGTATTATCGATGTGACCAACTTTTTCCAGAAATGTACGTTCAAGCCGTTCATCGGAAAAACGGTTCGGGCAATCCGCGTACACGCCGATATGTCCAAAGGTTTCCACGAGAAACTCCTTAAATTTGCAACCGGACTTGGCATGGGTGGTTTAGGATATCTGGAAGTATTGGAAGACGGCTCTTACAAGGGACCAATCGACAAGTTTATTCCGGATGATTGTAAGGAAGAATTCCGCACACTGGCAGGACTTGAAGTTGGCGATACAATTTTCTTTATGGCAGATAAGGAAGAACGCGCTGCATATTACGCCGGAATGATCAGAAACGAACTCGGTGAGAAGCTGGATCTGATCGAGAAGAATGCATACTGTTTCTGTTATGTCAACGATTTCCCGATGTTTGAGAAAGATCCGGAGACAAAGAAGATCGGATTTACCCATAATCCATTCTCCATGCCACAGGGCGGCTTAGAAGCACTTAATACCATGAACCCGCTGGATATCCTGGCTTACCAGTACGATATCGTCTGCAACGGTGTGGAATTATCTTCCGGAGCTGTGCGTAACCACGATATGCAGATCATGGAAAAAGCATTTGAGATTGCAGGTTACGACAAAGAAGTGTTAAAGAACAAGTTCGGCGCATTATACACCGCATTCCAGTACGGAGCACCGCCACACGCAGGTATGGCTCCTGGAGTTGACCGTATGATCATGCTTCTTCGTAACGAAGAAAATATCCGTGAAGTCATCGCATTCCCGATGAACGGAAACGCACAGGATCTGATGTGCGGTGCACCAAACGAAGTCACCGAGCAGCAGCTGCGTGAAGTGCATATTAAGGTTAGAGATTAAGGAGAAGGGAACAAAATATGGCAAACGTAATCTCAGACGAGACAATGGAATATGTTGGAATCCTTGCAAAGCTGGAATTGTCTGACGCGGAAAAAGAAGCTGCGAAAAAAGACATGGAGAGCATGCTGGATTATATTGATAAATTAAACGAACTGGATACCTCCAATGTGGAACCGATGTCCCACGTATTTCCGGTACAGAATGTGTTCCGGGAAGATGTTGTGGAAAACGGCGATGGTGGAGAGGACACACTTGCGAACGCACCGGAGCGTCGCGACCGCGCATTTGTAGTTCCAAAGACGGTAGAGTAAGGAGGGGCAGCTATGAATTTATTATCGCTCACAGCGGTAGAGCTGGGAAAGAAAATAAAAGCGCATGAAGTGACCGTTGAGGAAGCAACAAGAGCTGCTTTTGACGCGATTCGTGCAAAAGAAAAGGATATCAACAGCTTTGTCACCGTAGATGAAGAGTCTGCGATGATCCGCGCAAAAGAAGTACAGAAAATGATTGATGACGGGACACTGACCGGGCCTCTGGCAGGTGTTCCGGTTGCCATCAAAGATAATATGTGTACAAAGGGAATGTTAACGACCTGCAGTTCTAAGATTTTATATAATTTTATTCCAACTTATACAGCGGAAGCAGTGATCAATCTGGAAAAAGCGGGCGCAGTCATTCTCGGAAAGACGAACATGGATGAATTTGCCATGGGAAGTACCACAGAGACTTCTGCCTATGGGGAGACAAAGAATCCATGGAATACCGCACATGTACCGGGCGGTTCTTCCGGTGGAAGCTGTGCGGCAGTGGCAGCAGAGGAATGTTACTATGCACTCGGATCGGATACCGGAGGATCTATCCGTCAGCCAAGTTCATTTTGTGGTGTGACCGGAATCAAACCAACTTATGGTACCGTTTCCCGTTACGGACTGATCGCATACGGTTCCTCTCTGGATCAGATCGGACCGATTGCAAAGGATGTGACCGACTGTGCCACAATTCTGGAGACAATTACTTCTTATGATAAGAAGGATTCCACATCGGTAAAACGAGAAGAAACCGATTTTACATCGGCACTGGTGGATGATGTAAAGGGAATGAAGATTGGTATTCCGCGTGACTATCTGGGCGAGGGACTGGACCCGGAAGTAAAAGAAGCCATTCTTGCAGCGGCAAAGACGTTAGAAGAAAAAGGCGCAATCGTAGAGGAATTTGATTTAAGTCTCGTAGAGTATGCGATTCCGGCTTATTATGTCATTGCGGCAGCAGAGGCAAGCTCCAATCTGGCACGTTTTGATGGAGTAAAATACGGATACCGCACAAAAGAGTACGAGGGACTGCACAATATGTACAAGAAGTCCCGCTCCGAAGGATTCGGACCGGAAGTAAAGCGCCGTATTATGCTTGGATCTTTCGTGTTAAGTTCCGGATATTATGATGCTTATTATCTGAAAGCACTGCGCACCAAAGCCCTGATCAAGCAGGCATTTGACAAGGCATTTGCAAAGTATGATGTGATTCTCGGACCGGCGGCACCGACCACCGCTCCGAAACTGGGAGAGTCTTTGAGCGATCCGCTGAAGATGTATCTTGGGGATGTATATACCGTTTCGGTCAATCTGGCAGGTCTGCCAGGAATTTCCGTGCCGTGCGGTGTGGACAGCAAAGGACTTCCGATCGGTCTGCAGCTGATCGGGGATTGTTTCAAGGAGAAAAACATCATCCGTGCGGCCTACAGTTTTGAACAGACAAGAACGTATCAGCACAGTCCGGCAGCAGAAGCGTAGAAAGGAGAGAAGAGATGTCAAAAGAATATGAAACTGTCATTGGACTGGAAGTCCATGTAGAATTAGCAACCAAGACAAAAATCTTCTGTGCCTGCTCCACTGCATTCGGAAGTGCACCAAATACCCACACCTGTCCGGTATGTACCGGTATGCCGGGATCGCTTCCGGTCTTAAACAAAAAGGTGGTAGAGTATGCCATGGCAGTTGGTCTGGCAACAAACTGTCAGATCAATCAGTACAGCAAATTTGACCGGAAAAATTATTTCTATCCGGATAACCCGCAGAATTATCAGATTTCCCAGCTTTATCTGCCAATCTGCCATGACGGAGGGGTAGAGATCGAGACGGAATCCGGCGGGAAAAAGACCATCGGTATCCATGAAATCCATATGGAAGAGGATGCTGGAAAGTTAGTACACGATGACTGGGAAGGGGTATCTCTGGTGGATTACAACCGTTCCGGGGTACCGCTGATCGAGATCGTGTCCGAGCCGGATATGCGCTCCGCAGAGGAAGTCATTGCATATCTGGAGAAACTGCGTATGACGATCCAGTACCTGGGTGCCAGTGACTGCAAGATGCAGGAGGGTTCCATGCGTGCGGATGTCAATTTATCAGTTCGTGAAAAGGGCGCCAAAGAGTTTGGTACCCGTACCGAGATGAAAAATATTGGTTCGTTTAAGGCAATCGCACATGCCATTGAAGCCGAGACAGCCCGCCAGATTGATCTGATTGAATCCGGGGAGAAGGTTGTACAGGAGACCCGCCGCTGGAACGATGATCAGGGATATTCCTATGCGATGCGTTCCAAAGAGGATGCACAGGATTATCGTTATTTCCCGGAGCCGGATCTGGTACCGATCGTTGTCAGTGACGAATGGCTGCAGCAGATCCGGGACAATCAGCCGGAACTTCATGATGAAAAACTGGCCCGTTATATTGCAGAGTTTGGTCTGCCGGAGTATGATGCACAGATTCTTACATCGGAGAAAAAGCTGGCAGATCTTTTTGAGGCGACTTCTGCGATTTGCAATAAACCAAAGAAAGTATCCAACTGGCTCATGGGAGAAACGATGCGTCTGTTAAAGGACCGGGAAATGGATGCCGAAGATCTCCGTTTTTCACCGGAGCATCTGGCAAAAATTATCGAATTGACAGAGGCCGGAACGATTAATAATTCCGTTGCCAAGGAAGTATTTGAAAAAGTCTTTGATGAGGACATTGATCCGGAGCGTTATGTGGAAGAGCATGGCTTAAAGAGTGATAACGATGAGGATGCACTTCGCGCAACGATAGAGCAGATTGTCAAAGACAATCCGCAGTCGGTGGAGGATTACCACAACGGAAAAGAGAAAGCAATCGGATTTTTGGTCGGACAGACGATGAAAGCAACCAAAGGCAAGGCAAATCCGGGAATCGTAAATAAAATCTTAAAGGAACTGCTTTAAATCTTAAAGAAAAATGAAAAAACAGGGGAAAACTTGTCTTTACAGGCTGAATATCGTATAATAATTTTGCCGTCGCTTACTGCGGCGGCAATGTTATATGTAAAAAAGGAGTTTATACGATGGCGGAAGACCAGAATAATAAAGAAAATACCACGACATCCGATACAAACAATACAAGTGAATATGAAGATGTCTGTTACATCTGCCGCAGACCGGAGAGTGTTGCGGGAAAGATGATACATATCCAGAATGATATCTGCATTTGTCAGGACTGTATGCAGAAAACATTTGATACCATGAACAACGGTACCTTTAACATGGGCGATTTCATGAATATGAACATGGGAAAAATGCCGAATATCAGTATGATCAATCTGGCGGATCTGCAGAATGCGGTTCCAAACAAACAGAAGTTAAAGAAAAAGAAACCAAAGGATGAGCAGCCGAAACCGGAACTGGATATTCATTCCATTCCGGCACCGCACAAAATCAAGGCGCGTCTGGATGAGTATGTTGTCGGACAGGAACATGCCAAAAAAGTGATGTCCGTTGCCGTTTACAATCACTATAAACGTGTGATGGAAGACACCAATGACGGCGTGGAAATCGAAAAGTCCAATATGCTCATGATCGGACCGACCGGATCGGGAAAGACGTATCTGGTAAAGACACTGGCACGGCTTTTGGATGTGCCGCTGGCAATCACAGATGCGACATCTCTGACCGAAGCCGGATATATCGGTGATGATATCGAAAGCGTAGTCAGCAAACTTCTGGCTGCAGCTGACAATGATGTGGAGCGTGCAGAGCACGGTATTATTTTCATTGATGAGATCGACAAGATTGCAAAGAAGCGCAATGCCAATCAGCGGGATGTAAGCGGAGAGTCGGTGCAGCAGGGAATGTTAAAGCTTCTCGAAGGCGCAGAGATTGAAGTTCCGGTTGGAGCAAGCAGCAAAAATGCGATGGTTCCGATGACCACGGTAGATACGAAGAATATTCTGTTTATCTGTGGCGGTGCCTTTCCGGAACTGGAAGAGGTTATCAAGGAGCGCTTAAACAAGGAGGCGTCCATCGGCTTTAAGGCAGATCTGAAAGATAAATACGACAAGGAAGAAAATCTTCTCTGTAAAGTGACAGTGGAGGATGTCCGTAAATTCGGAATGATTCCTGAGTTTATCGGACGACTTCCTATCATGTTCTCACTTGAGGCGCTCACCGAGGATATGCTTGTAAAGATATTGAAGGAGCCAAAGAATGCCATTATCAAGCAGTATCAGAAGCTCCTTGAGATGGATGAGGTAAGGCTTGAGTTCGACGATGATGCACTCTATGCCATCGCCAAGATGGCAAAGGAGAAGAAGGTCGGAGCCAGAGCTCTTCGTGCGATTATAGAGGATTTCATGCTCGATATCATGTATGAGATACCAAAGGATGACAATATCGGCACGGTTACAATCACTAAGGACTATGTGGAGAAGAAGGGCGGCCCGCTCATTCAGATGAGAGGTACACCTGAGCTTGCAGACAGTAAACACGTTTAATTGTTAAATGATTATGAAATTGTGAATTGGCTGTAAATGATGCAACCAGGCTATGCGTAATGAATCTATGTGTAGTCTGTAATGATTTATAAACGTTCATATATCAAGAGGAATTGGAAAAATGAAAATTATCCACTGTGCAGACCTGCATCTGGATTCGAAGATGACCTCGAATCTGTCAAAGGAGCAGGCAAAAGAGAGAAAAATGGAAATACTGCGTACATATTCAAGGATGATAGAGTACGCCAAAAATAACGATGTAAAGGCGATTATTATAGCAGGCGATTTATTTGACACGAGAAATGTGTCAGCGACTGCCAGAAATCTGGTAAAGGATTCGATTATGTCAAATCCGGATATCGATTTCTATTATCTTAAGGGTAATCACGACTCGGACAATTTCATATCGAAGCTCGATGAAATTCCTGACAACCTTAAGCTTTTTTCTAATCAGTGGACCTCATACAGCTATGGAAATATCACAATAACAGGTCTTGAGATAGACAAGTCTAACCAGGCTACCATGTACAATTCTCTTGTGCTCGACAATGACAATTACAACGTTGTCACTCTCCACGGACAGCTCGGTGATGAGATTTCCACAGGTGACCTTAAGAATAAGGGCATTGATTATCTCGCACTCGGTCATGTGCATGAGTATCAGAGTGGACAGCTTGACAACCGTGGCATGTACTGCTACAGCGGCTGCTTAGAGGGAAGAGGCTTTGATGAGTGTGGACAAAAGGGCTTTGTGGTGCTTGATATAGATGATGAGAAGCTCACGGCAGGCTTTAGCTTTGTACCGTTTGCGTACAGGAGCCTCTACACGCTGTATGTGGATGTGACAGGAGCCATGACCACACAGGATGTGGCTGTGAAGATGGAAAAGGCCATTTCGGACAGTGAATATTCATCGAGAAGCATGGTAAAGTTCGTGCTTGTAGGTGAGGTGGACGTGGATTGTGAGATAAACACAGACTTCCTCAAGGATATGTTCGAGGAATATTTCTATTATGAAAAGGTGTATGATGAGACAAGACTTCTCATCAATTACAGTGAATACGAAAAGGATGCATCACTTAAGGGTGAGTTCATACGGATGGTGCTTGGCTCAGATATGACCGAGGAGCAGAAGTCTGAGGTCATCAGGTGTGGTATATCGGCGCTTAGCGGGGAGGAGATTTAGAAATTGAAATTAATAGCTTGTCACATAAACAACTTCGGAAAGCTGTCCGATCTTAATATCAATTTCAATGATGGAGTCAATGTCATAAACCAGCCAAACGGCTGGGGAAAGAGTACACTTGCGGCTTTTTTGAAGGCTATGCTGTACGGCTTTGATACGAAAAAGGAGCCGGGCGCCTTTGAGAGGGAAAGAAAGCTCTATAAGCCATGGCAGGGCGGCACTTATGGTGGAGAACTTGATTTTGAGGCCGATGGAGTGGAGTACAGACTTGTAAGGACCTTTGGACTTACAGAAAAGCAGGATGATTTTCACTTATACAGACTTGCAACCATGGTTGAGTGTGATGATTTTTCACCACTGCTTGGAGAGGAGCTTTTTGACCTCGACCGCAGCTCGTTCAAGAGAACGATATACATAGCGCAGGCAGACTGCATGTTTTCGTCTTCAGACAGCATCAGCGCAAAGCTTGGCAATATGGCGGAAAATACAAATGACATCAACAACTTCGAGTCGGCGACAGCGGACATTAAGGACATGATGAACAAGATGTCCCCAAACCGTATCACAGGCTCTATCAAAAAGCGTGTAAATACACTCACAGCCTTGGAACAGGAGCTTAAGAAGTATCAGGCAGCGGATGAGGCGGCAGCACAGCTTTCACAGAAAATAGATGAGAAAACTGCCCAGAAGAAGGAGCTTACCGGTATCAGAGCCGAGTACGGCAGGGCGCTTCAGGTGGCATCTGAGGACAGCAGAAAGCAGGCACTTCGTGAAAACTACGAGCAGCTTTGTGCTGTTGCAAAGGAGAAAGAGAGCATTTACAATGCTGCAATGGCAGTCTTTGGAGACAAAGCTCCGGATGAGGCAGAGCTTTTGGAAAAGACAAAGCAGGCCGGAGAGCTAGAAAGCTTAAAGGCTGTAGAAGATAATCTGAGCTTTACGCTTGAGGAGGAGCAGTATTTAGATACACTTTCAGGTATGTTTAAGGATGGTGTGCCATCTGATGATGGTCTTGATGAGATGCAAAAGAAGATTGCAAACATTCAGAGCGTCAAGAATGAGTACAGCCACATGGAGCTCAAGCTCTCGCAGATGACCTCACTTGCAAAGATGGCAGATGATGAGGAGGAACCGGAGACACCTGAGAAGACTAAGCTTGTACCTGCAGGTATTGTGCTTATGGTTATTGGTCTTTTGGCAGCAGCTGTTGCCACGGTATTCAGTCTGAATGAGAAGTACAATGTGAAGGAAATCATGTTTCTTGTGGTAGGCATAGCTGGAGTCGCTATGGCGCTTTGCGGTGTTGTCATGATGGCCTATGGAATCCGTCTGAACAACAAAAAGCAGAGAGCATACATCAGGCTTATGGCTGAGCGTGAGGAAAATATAAAGCAGAAGGAGATACCGATTCAGGAATTAAAGGAGCAGCTTGAGCAGATTCAAAGCGGCATTACATCAATGGAGCATGAGGTATCGCAGTTTTTTGACAGCTTTTCGATTGAAGCAGATGAATCGCAGTATCAGGAGAAGCTTTATGAGCTTCGAACAAAGGCTCATGACTACAGTCGTTTCAACGAGCAGATAGGAAAGCGCGCCAAGACAAAGGCTGACTATGAGAAGGCAAAGGCTTCGCTTGATGAGTATTTAAGTCTCTATGGATATGACAGTGCTGCAGAATATACACAGGCACTTTCACAGATGAAAAAGCAGCTCGCAGAGGCCGGCTTTGCAAAGGAAAATATGGACAGTGCTCTTCAGAAGAAAACGCAGTTTGAGAATGACAACGATATGGACAAGCTTCTTGCACCAAATGAGTGTCCGTATACACTTGATGAGCTCAATGAGATGATTTCAAAGGTCGAAGGCAGCCTCGATGAAATCAGGGCATCCTTAGTGCAGTACGGCAGACAGATGGATGATCTGCAGGAGCAGCTTGATATGAGGGATGAAAAGGAGCAGGAGTATCGCAACTGTAAGCAGATACAGGCTGAGGAAAAGCATAAGTACGAGATACTTGGGCTTACATCAGACTATCTGACCAGGGCAAGAGAGCAGTTTACTGCCAGATACATGGCGCCTATTTCCAATGGCTTCCAGAAGTACTTCGGTATCCTGACAGAAAATACAGACAGAGACTGGCAGGTGGATGCCAATATTTCAATAAGGATGAAGGAGCAGGGGCAGCTTCGCGATGTGAGAACCATGTCGGCAGGCTACAAGGACCTGATAGGCATATGTATGCGTTTTGCGCTTGTTGATGCGATGTATCCGGGCGAGAAGCCGTTCCTCATACTTGACGATCCGTTTGTGAATCTGGATGATGAGAAGCTTGCTCGAGGCAGAAGGCTGCTTGCGGTGCTTTCGCAGGATTACCAGGTGATTTATTTTACATGTCATGGAAGCCGCGAGTAAATTTTGGTCGAAGCTTTGTTTATATTAATTGATAAATATGGTAGCATATTTTTATTTATAGAATATAATTATATGAGGGTCAAAATATCTTTTGACCCTCATATCATGTAATAAAAGGTAATAAAAATGATATTGAATAATTTCTGATAACCGATTTGATGGAGGAAAAATATGTTTGACGAAGAAATGATAACGAAATACAGATACATAATATTACTTCTTGGCACAGCGGTATCGTTTGTGTTTGGCTTTGCGGTGGCATTTGCACTTGCTAAGCTGTGTGGAGTGATGGCTGTAAAGGCAGTGCTCAATATCGCTTTCACAGCAGGCGGTATCACAGGAATGCTTGGATTTGTGTGCATTTGTCTGGCTGAGCTTAGACGCATATAGTACATCAGAAAGCTTATGTATCGCGCGGTTTTGCGAATGTGTGTGGGGAATCTGAATAGTTACTAATAAGAAAAGAAAGGAAACGGAATAAATTATTTTGACATACGACGAAATAAAAAAGAACAAAGAAATATGTGAATGCCTGCGCAAGGGAGATGAAAACCTCGGAGTGCTGGGCTACACAGATCATTCGGCGGCACACTGTACGATGGTTGCAAAGCGGGCTGCATATATTTTAAAAAAATTTGGATACAGTGAAGAGAAAATTGAGCTTGTGAAGATTGCGGGCTTTATGCATGATATTGGAAATGTGGTCAACAGAAAGCATCATGCTGAGTACGGAGCGATTTTAGCGAACGAGATTCTTAAAAAGACTGATATGAGCATGAAGGACAGGATTACGGTTGTCTCTGCGATAGGTCATCACGATGAGTCCACAGGAGGAGCAACGGACCCGGTCTCTGCAGCTCTTATCATTGCAGACAAGACAGACGTGCGAAGAAACCGTGTCAGGGAAAAGGCAAAGGAAAATTTTGACATTCACGACAGGGTAAATTACGCTGTTACGGATGCGGCGCTCAAGATTAATATAGATAAAAAGGTCATTGCGCTCAATCTTCAGATTGATACAAGCATCTGCTCGATGTATGAGTATTTTGACATTTTCTTAGGGCGCATGATGATGTGCCGCGGTGCCGCCGGGATACTCGGAGCTACCTTCAAGCTCACTGCCAATGGCTCTAAGGTATTGTGATGAGTGCATGGGCAGATATTATTGGGCAAAAATCCTCAATGGATCTGAATAGTTACTGATTTCGCATAAAAAGTGCATATTCGCACACAAACAAAACAAAATATAAATTTTATCGAAAAACTTACTTATAAAGTTTCTCAACTCTTGAACTTAAAAATGATTGATAGTATAATTTAAGCGATTGGTGAAAATAAGATTAAATGATAAGGAGGAAATCGCAATGATTACCTGGAACAACTTGGATACCCTGGAATCCTTCAAGGAGCTTTCTAAAGTGGGACGTGTTGACATAAAAGAGGCCATGTCAGGAGACAATGGCGCTAAGCGTGTCAAGGAGTACAACATCCCAATGGCAGAGGGATTCACTTACAACTTTGCTGCAAAGCAGGTTGACGCAGATGTGCTTGAGGCACTTGCAAAGCTTGCAAAGGAGGCTCAGCTTACAGAGAAATTTGAGGCACTTTATAATGGTGCTGTTATCAATACAGGTGAGAACCGTCTCGTTCTTCACCAGCTCACTCGTGGACAGCTCGGAGATGCTGTAGTGGCAGACGGAGTTGACAAGCGTAAATTCTACGTAGAGCAGCAGGAGAGAATCGCTGAGTTCGCAAACAAGGTTCACTCAGGCGAGATTACAAACGCAGCAGGAGAGAAGTTTACAACAGTTGTTCAGATAGGAATCGGCGGAAGCGATTTAGGACCTCGTGCTATGTACTTAGCACTTGAGAACTGGGCAAAGAAAAACAATACATTCAAGATGGAAGCCAAATTCATCAGCAATGTTGACCCTGATGATGCGGCAAGCGTGCTGGCATCAGTTGACGTAGCTCACTCTATTTTCATATTAGTATCAAAATCAGGTACAACACTTGAGACTCTTACAAATGAGTCATTCGTTAAGGATGCATTAAAGAACGCAGGACTTGATGCTTCTAAGCACATGATTGCCGTAACAAGCGAGACATCACCACTTGCAAAGAGCGATGATTACCTTGCAGCCTTCTTCATGGACGACTACATCGGAGGACGTTACTCATCAACATCAGCAGTTGGTGGAGCAGTTCTCTCACTTGCATTCGGTCCTGAAGTATTTGCACAGTTCCTCGACGGAGCAGCAGCAGAGGATAAGCTTTCAAAGAATGCAGACATCATGGAAAACCCTGAGATGCTCGACGCACTCATCGGTGTTTACGAGAGAAACGTACTCGGATATCCTAGCACAGCAGTGCTTCCATATTCACAGGCACTCAGCCGTTTTCCTGCACATTTACAGCAGGCTGATATGGAGTCAAACGGCAAGTCGGTTAACCGTTTCGGTGAGCCTGTAGATTATGTGACAGGACCGGTTATCTTTGGTGAGCCTGGAACAAACGGACAGCACTCATTCTATCAGCTACTTCA
>OHZW01000204.1_pt1 | contig 14563 bp, 11 predicted proteins | sample 1580641 | NCBI WGS metagenome assembly OHZW01 (sample SAMEA3882505, study PRJEB24775) | human gut metagenome | biome: human-associated habitat; feature: intestine environment; material: feces | place: Netherlands | collected 2009/2010
ACGCGAGGGTGAGGGTGACTTCGGTTACAATGCCCGCAAGGACGTTTACGAAGATATGCGTCAGGCTGGTATCGTAGATCCTGCCAAGGTAGAGCGTGTAGCTTTGGAGAATGCTGCTTCTATCGCAGGCTTGTTCCTGACAACAGAGTGTGTGTTGGTTGACAAACCAGAGCCTGCACCAGCTGCACCAGCTGCAGCACCTGGTATGGGTGGCATGATGTAATTAGATGAATAATTTGAGCAAACAAAGCACATCGTAAGACTGCGAGTTTGCAAAGCGAAAATATCAAATAGGGGTGATTCTCAGCGAATTATCCCTATTTTTTTATTTTTTTAGTCATAAAGATGCAAAAAATAGCAAAATTATTTGGTTCGAATAATCTTTTTTTGTAACTTTGCATCGTAAATAAAAGAAAGTATCATCCGAAGGGATGGCAAAGATATTTTTTTGATTTGTTTTAGTAGATTAGTTTTTAAGTAGTTTGTTTTTGGAAATCGGTTGTCGTGAGACATCCGATTTTTTTTTGTTTTTATTTTGTTTTCTCAATTTAATTGTGTAATTTTGCAGCATAATAGAAAATTCATAGCATGAACAATATTGATTGGAAAAAAGCAGTGGTCTTTCTGATTGTTATCGGAGGACTCATTTATATTACAAAGGCAGAGTTGGGAATGACTACTACAAACTCGTTCCTTACTACGCTGGGTATCTTATTGCTTCTCTTTATCGGAGATAACTTCGCACAGAAGATTGATGATGATCGGAAACGACGTAAACTGAATAATGATGGAAAAGCTGATTGATCTATATAAGAAATGGGCGGGTGAAGAACCGGCTGATGTCATAAAATTGGCAGGGCAGGGGAGTAACCGGCAGTATTTCCGTATCATTGGGCATGATGGTGATACGGTAATTGGTGTGATAGGAACCAGTCGTGATGAGGATCATGCCTTTGTATATCTGGCTCAGCATTTCCAGCTCAGACAGTTGCCTGTTCCCCAGATTCTGGCGGTGAGCGATGATGAACTCTGCTATCTTCAGACAGACCTTGGCGGTACTTCGCTTTTCGATGCCATCAAGGGCGGACGAGATGCGGGCGGACGTTACAATCAGAAAGAGAAGGAACTCCTTAAGAAAACCATTCGTGAACTTCCGAATATCCAGATTCGCGGTGCAAGAGGATTGGATTGGCAGAACTGCTATCCGCAGCCAGAATTCGATGTAGACAGTGTACTCTTCGACCTCAACTACTTCAAGTATTGTTTCCTGAAGCCTACCGATTTGGATTTTCACGAACTGAAGCTCGAAGCCAACTTCCGGCTTTTTGCCAAGGATCTGACATCAGAACCGATGGATTGTTTCCTTTATCGCGATTTTCAGGCGCGCAACATCATGCTGGATGATAAGGGGAATCCATACTTTATTGATTTTCAGGGCGGTAGAAAAGGACCGTTCTATTATGACCTCGCCTCATTCCTCTGGCAGGCATCTGCTAAGTATCCGTTCAAACTGCGCAGAGAACTGGTTTGGGAATACTACCAGTCATTGAAGCATTATACCGAGGTACCATCGGTGCGCCATTTTGTAAACCGGTTGAGTCTTTTTGTGCTCTTCCGTACCTTACAGGTTTTGGGCGCCTACGGATTCCGCGGCTATTTCGAACGCAAGAAGCATTTCATCGACAGTATTCCGCCAGCTATCCAGAATCTGCGAGATCTTCTGAAGATGGGTGACAAGGTCTTCCCTTATCCTTATATGATGGATATGTTGAGAAGGCTGACCGAATTGCCACAGTTCAAGGTGATAGAGAGTGTGGCGCTGAGTCGTGCAGACGGCTATAAGACTACCGACAATAATATCTATCGTGCGCATCCGCAGGACGGACCTGCCACCTATTCTAAATATGATGGTAAGGGACCGCTTGTGGTAAGAGTGTATAGTTTTTCTTTCCGTAAGGGCATTCCAGAGGATCCGTCGGGCAATGGTGGAGGTTACGTCTTCGACTGCAGAAGTACCCATAACCCTGGCAGATACGAGCCTTATAAGAAGTTGACGGGTCTGGATGAGCCTGTTATCCGATTCCTGGAGGATGATGGTGAGATTCTGACGTTCCTGGAGAGTGTCTATAAGTTGGCAGACCATCACGTGAATCGCTATATCCAGCGCGGTTTCACCTCCCTGATGTTCTGTTTCGGTTGTACGGGCGGTCAGCATCGCAGTGTGTATTCAGCCCAGCATCTTGCCGAACATATCCACGAGAAGTTTGGCGTAGAAGTGCAAATATGTCATAGAGAACAGCATATTGAGCAGGTTTTGCCTGCAAAACAATAATATTTAGCGTGCAAATTTGGCTATCTCGCAAAAAGTTAGTAAATTTGCACGCACATTAATATATAGCTATTTAGCAATGATGCAAGCAATGATATTCGCAGCAGGTTTGGGCACTCGCCTTAAGCCACTTACCGACCGCATTCCGAAGGCTCTGGTAAGTGTCGGGGGAGAACCTTTGCTCAAACGTGTCATCTTTCAGTTGAAGGATGCCGGTTTCACTCGTATTGTGGTGAACGTGCATCATTTCTCTAAACAAATCATCGATTATCTTCGTGATAATAAGAATTTCGGTATGGACATCCGTATCAGCGATGAGAGCGAAAAGCTCCTCGAAACGGGTGGGGGTATCAAGAAGGCATGGCCATTCTTCGATCAGACTGAGCCTATCCTGATTCATAATGTGGACATCCTGAGTAATGTGGATCTGAAGAAATTCTATCAGATGGAGTCGAAAGAACTTTCAGATGATTCTTTGGATTCCGTGAAGGAGAAGGCTCCCTTGGCTGCCCGCCTTCTGGTGAGCGAACGCAAGACCAAGCGTTATCTCCTCTTCGATGATACCATGCGATTGGTTGGCTGGACGAATATAGAGACGGGCGAGGTGAAGAGTCCTTATCCTGATCTCAATCCAGAAGATTATAAGATGTATGCTTTCTCTGGCATCCACATGGTAGCCCCATCGCTTTTCCCGCTGATGGAGAATGAACCGGATAAGTTCCCAATCATGGACTTCTATCTGAAGCATTGCGACAAGGTTCGTATTGAGGGATACGTGAAGAACGACCTCAAGCTGATGGATGTGGGAAAGCAGGAGACGCTGAAAGAAGCGGAAGCATTCCTGAAAGAATTATGAATTGTAAATTATAAATTATAAATTAGACAATATGCAACAGAAGATTATTATTTTGGATTTCGGTTCACAGACCACACAGCTGATTGGCCGTCGTGTTCGTGAGCTTGATACCTTCTGCGAGATTATGCCTTACAACAAGTTTCCAAAGGATGACCCATCTGTCATTGGTGTCATCTTGAGCGGTAGCCCTTATTCCGTTCATGATCCGGAAGCTTTCAAGGTAGATCTGAGCCAGTTTATTGGCCGCATTCCTGTGCTTGGCATCTGCTACGGTGCTCAGTTCCTCTCTTACGCCCAGGGCGGTAAGGTGGAGGCTGCTGACAGCCGTGAGTATGGTCGTGCCAACTTGGAGCATTTCGATAAGGAGAATCCTTTGTTCAAGGGATTCATCGAGAACTCTCAGGTTTGGATGAGTCATGGTGATACCATCACTGCTATTCCAGAGGATTATAAGTGCATTGCTTCTACTGCTAATGTGAAGTATGCTGCTTATGCTTCTACCAAGCAGCCTGTTTGGGCTGTACAGTTCCACCCAGAGGTGTTCCACTCTTTGCAGGGTACACAGCTCCTCAAGAACTTCGTGGTAGATATCTGCGGTAGCAAGCAGGACTGGAGTGCTGACTCTTTCGTTGAGACTACGGTAGCAGAGTTGAAGGCACAGTTGGGTGACGACAAGGTTATCCTCGGTCTTTCTGGCGGTGTTGACTCCAGTGTGGCTGCCGTTCTCCTGAACAAGGCTATCGGCAAGAACCTTACCTGTATCTTCGTAGATCACGGTATGCTCAGAAAGAATGAGTTCCGTGATGTAATGGAGGATTACAAGTGCTTGGGTCTGAATGTTATCGGTGTTGATGCATCAGAGAAATTCTTTGCAGACTTGGCTGGTGTTACAGATCCAGAGGAGAAGCGTAAGATTATCGGCCGCGACTTCGTGGAGGTTTTCAATGCTGAGGCTAAGAAGCAGACTGGTGCCAAGTGGTTGGCTCAGGGTACTATCTATCCTGACCGTATCGAGAGTTTGAACATCACTGGTAAGGTAATCAAGAGTCATCACAATGTAGGTGGTCTTCCTAAGGAGATGAACCTTCAGTTGTGTGAGCCTTTGAAGTGGCTGTTCAAGGATGAGGTTCGCCGTGTAGGTCGCTCTATGGGTATGCCAGAGCACCTGATTACTCGTCACCCATTCCCAGGTCCTGGTTTGGCTGTCCGTATCTTGGGCGATATCACTCCTGAGAAGGTACGTATCCTTCAGGATGCTGATGATATCTATATCCGTGGCTTGCGTGAGTATAAGGTGAAGTTGAGTGGTGAGGAAGCTCGTCGCGTCCTGGCTGCCGGTGTTCCTGCTGATATGCAGAATGGCGAGATCGAGGTTTCTCTCTACGATCAGATCTGGCAGGCTGGTACCGTATTGCTTTCTACCGTCCGTTCAGTAGGTGTGATGGGTGATGAGCGTACATACGAGCACCCAGTTGCATTGCGTGCCGTAACCAGTACTGATGCGATGACAGCCGACTGGGCTCATCTTCCATACGATTTCATGGCCAAGGTAAGTAACGAGATTATCAACAAGGTAAAGGGTGTTAACCGCGTTTGCTATGACATCTCTTCAAAACCACCTTCGACAATTGAGTGGGAATAATATCCTGATGATGGGCTGAGGAAATTTCCTTACCCACATCTATGTAAAAAGACCACCATTTGAGTTTGATATTCAACTCAGATGGTGGTCTTTATTTTTATTGATGAGTACTGAGTACCTAGATGATGTACTCAGTACTTTTTGTTTTTAATAACCGTCGTTCTGCTTCAACTGCAAGTTAGCATCAAGTGCACCCTGTGGGATAGGGAGATAACGGTTGGTGGTCTTGAATACACGATCCTCAATCTTCTTGTCAGCTGCAGAAGCATTTACATTGATAGTGGCACGCATACCAGGAGCCACAGACTTATCCATGCTCACAGTACCAACCTGGCGCTCCAATGTGCAGTTCAACAGAGTCTCTGCCAACATCTTTCCACTGGCATCCTTCCAGCGTAAGATATCAGCACGGCGGATACCCTCACCTGCGAACTCAACACCACGCTCGCGACGAATCAACTCGCGAAGCTTCTCCTTGGTATTGTACTTAGCTTCATCCACATTAGGCATACCTACACGGTTACGAACCATATTCAGATAGGTGTAAACCTGAGCAGAAGGACCGTTCAATTCATTCTCTGCCTCGCAGTAAGTAAGCAATACTTCTGCATAGCGGAAGACGATAGGCTGGCAAGTGGTGTTCCAGATGTCAGAATACTGGTTCATAGGTGCCAAGTACTTACCCCAGGTCAAACCAGTCTTTGAACTGTTGTCGGCTGCGGTGTAAAAATTGGCATTAGAAGCTCCATTTACAGTCTTGTCAAGCGAATTGTAGATAGCCTCTTTACCATTACCATTGATGTAGTCACAACCAGGATAGATGACAGTCATTGCCATACGTGGGTCACGGTTGTTGAATGGATGGGTAGGATCATAGCCAGAACCCGGCTCGTCCTTGGTCAAACCGTTTGCCATTTCATAGGTGTCGATCAAGCCGTAGCTAGGAACGATAGAAGACCAACCACCATCAGCATTGTTGTACATACGGCCAATCACATTGTTCTCGTAGTCGTTTTCTACAGCCTGAACGGCAAGGATGATTTCCTTGGAATCCTGACCTGCTACATTGAACAGGTTAGCATAGTCTGGATCCAACTCATACTGATTCAATGCAATGATCTTCTCTGCACGATCCTTAGCAGTAGCATAGTCTCCATAATAGAGAGCCTCTCGCATACGGAGAGCCAGAGCTGCACCCTTGGCGATGCGACCACGGGCTGCAGGAGTTACATTGATATCGTTTACCAACTCGTCGAGTTCCTTCTCGATATACTCCTTCACCTCCTGTTCGCTTTTACGTGGAACCATAGCTTCCTCTGCAGTAGCATAGCTTTCGATGATAGGTACACCACCATAGTTCCAGTTCATCAGGAAATAGCGGTAAGCGCGAATCCAACGAGCCTGAGCCATAATGTCTTTCTTGGCAGTTTCTGGCATAGAACACTTGTCTATGTTAGCCAACAGCTCGTTGACGCGGCGGATGCGTGAGAAGTCGTACCAGTCTCTACCGCTGGATGCGGTCAAGGTACCATTACCTATGGCTGTATAACCCTCCCAAGGGAACTGGTCGTAACCGAAGTCACTTGTACCATCCCAATACAGGAGGAAACCGTCCCAACCCCAACCGGAGTTGTACTGGTCTTGCCAGTTGTTGTAACAGCCAACGAGGAACTTGTCTGCATCTTCCTGAGTCTGCCAGGTGCTGACTGGTGAAAGGGCATCCTTTGGGGCTGTATCGAGGAAATCGGAGCATGAGGTTGCCAAGAGGGCGGTCATGCCGATGAATATATATTTCTTAAGATTTCTCATGATAATATCCTTTTTAAGTTATTAGAATGTTACGCTCAAACCGAATGAGTGAGTGCGGAGCAATGGATAAGAGCTGAGTCGCTGACTGGTTGCCTCTGGATCCACGTTGATGTCGAGATTGTCGATTGTGAACAGATTCTCGCAAGAGTAGTAAACACGTACCTTGTTGACATGAAGGAATTCAAGTGCCGACTTAGGAAGTGTATAACCCAACTGCAAGTTCTTCAAACGGCAGTAAGATACATTCTTGAGCCAGAATGTAGAGATTACATTACGTGAAGAGCTAGGAGAGTTTGTGTCAGTAAACAATCGTGGCATCTTAGGATTTGACTTGTTGTAAGTCCAAGAGTCTCTCCAGATGGTTGCCGGGTGAGAGCTGTCGCCTACAAAGGCACCTTCTACCTCGTATGCATCAAAGTAGCGGTAAGCCTTAAACTGTCCGTTGAAGAACAGAGAGAGGTCGAAGCCCTTCCAAGCTGCGTTCAGGTTCAAACCGAAGGTCCAGCGAGGAACAGAACTACCTGCATAGAAGCGGTCGTTCTCGGCATCAATCTTGCCGTCACCATTGATATCGGCATACTTCAAGTCACCAGCCTTGAACTTGCCACCACTGAAAGGACAAGCACCCTTTGAACCGTCTGCTGGCCAGTATTTGTTCATGTATTCCTCTGCTTCAGCATCTGACTGGAAGAATCCGTCAGCCTTATATACATAGTAACTGTTGAACTCCTGACCGGTAGCGTTGCGCTGGTTGTAGCCAGTACCTACGTATCCCTTACCAGGCATGCTCTCGATCTTGTTCTTGTTGTATGCAACATTCAAGCCAGCACCTACTGTCACCTCACCAAACTTATCGTTGTAGTTGAGGCTCATCTCGACACCCTGGTTGCGCATCTGACCCACATTGTCAAGATAGCTACCCAAAGCGAACTCGTAAGGAGCATCTACAGAGATCAAGATACCATCTGTAAGACGGTTGTAGTAATCAACAGATGCAGTAATCTTGTTGTCGAGGAATCCCAGGTCAACACCTACGCCCCATGTGGTCGCCTTTTCCCAAGTGATGGTGTTGATCTTGTATGAACTCTGGTAGTATCCGGATGTTACCTTGCCGTCGAATGCATACTTGGCGTTGATACTGTATGTATTGATAGCTGGATAGTAGTCGCTCAAAGCCTCCTGGTTACCCAACTGACCCCAAGATCCGCGAATCTTGAAGTTAGAGAGCCAAGACTTGGTACCCTCCATGAAAGCTTCCTCGCTTACACGCCATCCTGCAGAGAATGATGGGAAGTAACCCCAACGATGACCATCTGCGAAACGGCTGGATGCATCAGCACGGAGGTTAGCCTCGAAGAGGTAACGGCCTGCAAAGTCGTAGTTAACACGACCAAACCATGAAAGCATATTCAACTCACGGGTATTTCCCTGTGCCTGCTGGGTAGATACATCACCCGCATTGATATCGGTCACATTATTGTTAGGGAAGTTCTTGCGGTAAGTGTACCAATACTTATAGTCGTAAGCCTCTGCATGCCATCCTGCCAAAGCACCAACGGTATGCTGTCCGAAGGTCTTGTTGTAGTTCAGCAATGCCTCGAAGGTTTTACGTTCCCACTTATATACTCGTTCATCGTGGAAATTTGGATCGGTCTTCTTGTTCGCATTGTAAACGAAGAACTTCTGGAAGTAGTCGTAGTTCTGGTTGTCGTTTACATAAGATGCACTCAACTTAGCAGTCAAGCCATTGATGATTTTGTAATCAACTCCAAAGAGACCTGTGAAGTTGGTGTTGCGGCGATATACCTTCAAATCGTTGTCGAGCCATGCAATAGGGCTACCATCAGAGATAGTTCCCCATGTGCCGTCGTCATAACGAGCGGTAATCCATGGTGAAATCAAGTTGAGCTGACGGATAATTTGGTCAGAACTGCCACCTGCGTATGCTGAAGATGGGTCGGTATAATCGTTCTTGATATAAGCGAGGTTCAAGCGAGCTGTAAGGCGGCTGTTAATCTTCATCTCCAGGTTGGTACGGCCGTTTATCTGTTCACGACCAGCATGAGGCAAGATACCCGACTGCTTCAGATAACCTACAGATGCCAGATAGTTTACGCTCTCTGTTCCACCGTTTACGCTTACGTTGTGGTGCTGCAATGAACCTGTTTTGTAAGCCAGGTCGTACCAATCGGTATTAGGGAGTGCATTGATTTCCTCTTCAGAGGTAAATTTCTTAGCCTTGCCCTCGCTTTCGAGCGCATCATTCAGCATGTGAGCATACTCGTATGAATCCAGACGGTCAACCAGGCTGGTTGGATTCTGCACACTCACATAACCATTATAAGAAACTTGAGGCTTGCCGCTCTTACCACGCTTGGTGGTGATGAGGATAACGCCGTTGGCAGCCTTGGAACCATAGATGGCAGCAGAAGCAGCATCCTTCAATACAGAGATGCTCTCGATATCGTTAGGGTCGAGGCTACTCATGGTACCTGACTCTACGCCATCAATCAAAATATAAGGAGAGGAAGAGTTGAGGGTTCCCACACCACGTACGTTGATGCTACCTGAGTCCATACCTGGAGCACCATTGGTACCGCTGATGGTAACACCAGGCATCATACCCTGGAGTCCACTCTGAACGTTCTGGATAGGGCGGCTTTCCAAAGCCTTGCTATCTACTGATGATACAGAACCGGTGAGGTTCACCTTCTTCTGTGTACCGTAACCTACAACTACAACTTCATTGAGCTCCTTGTCTTCAGACTTCATGGTAATCTGCATGTTGCTTGCAGCTGTAAGAGTCTGTGGATTGAAGCCGACGTAGGAAATTGTAATCTTGCCATTAGGATTTTTCAGACTGAGGGAGAAATTTCCGTCTAGGTCGGTTACTGTTCCATTGGACGTGCCAACTTCCATCACGGTAACACCGATAAGAGGTTCGCCTTGATTGTCGACAACACGTCCTGTTGCTACTTTCTTCTGCTGTTGGATGCTGGTGGTAGGGCGGTTCAAGTTGTCAGCTTTTACCATAGTACCATTTGCAAACGCAGGAGACATGGAAGTCAGCGCACAAATCAGCAACGCTGTCTTCATTTGGTCTTTAGGTTTCATGTTCTTACTCATATTGTTTATGTTAAGAGTTGATGTTTAATTAAGATTTAGTGTATCTACTTAGATCTTATTTCGGGGGCAAAGCTACAAAAAAAATATGTAATCAGCAAGGAAAAATGAAAGTATTTTCTAATAAACGTGAAAAAATGTGTGTTTTTTTCAAAAGTAGGGGAGTTATTGTGGCTCTTTTTCTTTTATACCTTATTTATATATAGTATTTTCCCCCCTTAAAGAAAAATATATTTTCCCTTAAGGAAAAAAATAAAAACCCTTAAGGGAAAATATATTTTTCTTTAAGGAGGGGCAGGAATGGTTGGGATGGAATACTTCTCAAGCCTTGATAGTGGTATTCATATCCTCTCATTCCTGTCTTCTTTTTTTATTCTGCCATGAAAAAAAACAGTGGTTATCCCTTCTGCTCTTTCAGTAAATCGCGAATCTCTGCCAGAAGCTTCTCTTCCTGGGTAGGCTCTGGAGCCTTAGGAGTTTCAGCAGGCTTCTCTTCCTTCTTGGCGGTAACCTTGTTCACTACCTTGATGAGCAGGAATACACAGAAGGCAACGATGAGGAAGTCGAGAGTGGTCTGAAGAAAATTACCGTAGTTGATGGTTGCCGCCTGAAGCTTCTCGCCACCGATCACCTCTACGGATGGAAGAGTGACTTTGAGGTCAGAGAAGTTGACGCCACCAATGAGCCATCCGATAGGAGGCATGATGATGTCATCTACTACAGAACTTACAATCTTGCCAAAGGCACCACCGATGATTACACCGACTGCCATGTCGAGCACATTTCCACGCATGGCGAATTGCTTGAATTCATTCAAAAATTTACCCATAGTCTTTAATGTTTATAATGATTAATACTTTCCTTGAAATGATCCATTTTTTGCTTTTCAGTGTACGATGAAGCTTTTTCCCCTTAATATAATAAGGTGTAAGTTTCTGTCGCAACTTTCACTTTATCTTCTGGTGTCATATTCTACTTCCTTTTAATAATTGCATTTTGCTATATGGAGTTGTCAGTATGGCATGTAATGAGTGAAAATAATGCCAATATTAAAGCTCTACTATTCTTTTTTAACTTATTTAATACTCTATTCGTGTGCAAAGTTAGAAAATTTTTTGTAACTTTGCGCTCGAAAAGAAGAAAAAATGCTTGATAGGGATGAAAAAAGGTGTTATCAGCTCCTTCGGATTCGCTTGATAGCTTAAAAGATATAATTTTTAAACTTTTAATTTAAATATTAGAACAATGATTAAGATTGGTATTAACGGATTTGGCCGTATCGGTCGTTTCGTATTCCGTTCTACAGTTGAGGCTGAGAACGCAAAGGAAGTACAGGTAGTAGCTATCAATGATTTGTGCCCAGTTGATTACATGGCTTACATGTTGAAGTATGATACAATGCACGGTCATTTCGACGGTACTATCGAGGCTGACGTTGAGAAGAGCGAGTTGATCGTAAACGGTAACCACATCCGTGTTACTGCTGAGCGTGACCCAGAGAACTTGAAGTGGGATGAGGTTGGTGCTGAGTACGTAGTTGAGTCTACAGGTCTCTTCCTCGCTTACGACAAGGCTGAGAAGCACTTGAAGGCTGGTGCTAAGTATGTAGTACTTTCTGCTCCTTCTAAGGCTGACGCTAACGGTAACCAGGCTGATATGTTCGTTTGCGGTGTTAACACTGACAAGTACAATGGTCAGAAGATCGTTTCTAACGCTTCTTGTACAACAAACTGCTTGGCTCCTATCGCTAAGGTATTGAACGATAACTTCGGTATCGAGACAGGTTTGATGACAACTGTTCACTCTACAACTGCTACACAGAAGACTGTTGACGGTCCATCAATGAAGGACTGGCGTGGTGGCCGTGCAGCTGCTGGCAACATCATCCCTTCTTCTACAGGTGCTGCTAAGGCTGTAGGTAAGGTTATCCCTGAGTTGAACGGTAAGTTGACAGGTATCTCTATGCGTGTTCCTACTTTGGACGTATCTGTTGTTGACTTGACAGTTAACTTGAAGAAGGCTGCTTCTAAGGAGGCTATCTGCGCTGCAATGAAGGCTGCTTCTGAGGGTGAGTTGAAGGGTGTACTCGGTTACACAGAGGATGCTGTTGTTTCTTCTGACTTCTTGGGTTGCGCTTTGACATCTATCTTCGACGCTAACGCAGGTGTTTACTTGACAGACAACTTCGTTAAGGTTGTTTCTTGGTATGACAACGAGATTGGTTACTCACACAAGGTTGTTGAGTTGATCAAGATCATGAAGAAGCACAACGGTTAATTCGTTGCCTCTTAACGATTAAGTATATGGCCGTCCAGCATTTTTTCAATGCTGGACGGCTTTTTGTTTTTATAAGTGAGAATTTCTTTTCATTTTATTTTGTTTTCTCAATAATTTCATTTAACTTTGCGGCATGAAATATTCGATGATAACCATATTGGGACCTACGGCGAGTGGTAAGACGAGTCTTGCTGCCGCTCTTGCAGCCAGGATCAATAGCCTGGGTGCCCATTTGTCGGGTACCCCTGCCAAGGGTGCTGAAATCATTAGTGCTGACAGCCGGCAGGTATATCGCGGCATGGATATAGGTACGGGTAAGGATCTGGCTGACTATACCATCCATGGCAAGCAGATACCTTATCACCTCATTGACATCTGTGAGCCTGGTACGAAATATAATCTCTTTGAATATCAGCAGGATTTTTATGATGCCTATCAGGATATTCAGAAGAGAGGGGCTTTTCCGATATTATGTGGAGGTACAGGACTCTATATTGAGTCGGTGCTGAAAGGTTATCATCTCTCACCTGTTCCGCAGAACCCGGAACTCCGTGAGTCATTGGCTCATAAGAGTTTAGAGGAACTTACGCTGATACTGAAAGAGCTGAAGGCGAAAACGGGTTCTAATATGCACAATCGCACAGACGTGGATACAGCACAGCGAGCTATCCGGGCGATAGAGATTGAAAGCTATAATCTGGAGCATCCGATGCCCGAACGTGAACTCCCTGCGGTTGATTCGCTGATTATCGGTGTCAGCATAGACCGGGACGCAAGAAGGGAGAAAATTTCACGGAGACTGAAACAGCGATTGGATGAGGGAATGGTAGATGAAATCAAGGGACTGCTAGATCGTGGTATTCCTGCCGAAAACCTCATCTATTATGGTTTGGAATATAAGTTTATTACAGAATATGTGATCGGTAAGACTTCATACGATGAGATGTATCGCGGTCTGGAAATAGCAATCCATCAGTTTGCCAAAAGGCAGATGACGTGGTTCAGAGGTATGGAGCGCAGAGGCTTTACTATCCATTGGGTAGATGCATTGCAGCCAATGGAGAAAAAGGTGGAGACGGTTTTGGAGCTGATGAGAAGCTAGGCTGCGGCCTGGAATCTGGCTAGGGCTGGCATCCGATGGAATCGGATGCAACGATGGCTAGGCGGAAGTAATATTTTTCTAATTACAAAGAAGAGACAAATTACAAAGAAGAGACAATGGTAAACGAGAATAAATGGGGGCTGCTTTATTGCCCTAGAGGAGGCTGGCGAAGTAACAAGCGCTGGGAAAAAATAGAGAAGGTGCTCAAGCAGCAAGGCGTGGATTACGACTTTGTGCAGAGCGAGAATCAGAAGAGCGTAGAACGGCTCATCAGAATGTTTATCAACAATGGTTATAAGACCATTGTCATCGTTGGTGGAGATTCTGCGCTCAATGATGCCGTAAACTGTCTGATGCAGATAGATCCGAAAGAAAGAGAAGAGGTGGCACTGGGTGTTATTCCTAACGGACTGATGAACGACTTTGCCCACTTCTGGGGATTCAGCGACAGCGATATCGAGAAGACGGTGGCGTCGCTGAAAAAACGTCGTATCAGAAAGATTGACCTCGGTTGTATCCGCTATGTGAACAAGAAGGGGGAGAAATGCCGTCGCTATTTCCTCAACTGTATCAATATCGGACTCATTGCCGCCATCATGAACCTGAGACGAAAAACCCATCATATCTTCGGTTCACGTACCCTGTCGTTTCTCTGTTCCTTCATCCTGATGATATTCCAGCGTCTGGACTATAAGATGCATGTGAAAATCAATTCGGATGTTATCAAGCGTAGAGTGATGACGATGTGTATAGGCAATGGAACAGGATATGGACAGACTCCGAATGCTGTGCCATATAACGGACTGCTCGATGTGTCGGTGGTATCTCATCCTAAGACAACCCAGCTCTTCGAGGGAATCTATCTTTTTGTGAAAGGTAAGTTCCTCAACCATAAGAGTGTGCATCCTTACCGTACCCGAGAGGTAGAGGTGCTCGATGCCCAGCATGCCCTGATAGGTATTGATGGCAGATTGATGAATACGCCGGTAGGCCCATTCCAGATTACTGTAATTCAGGAGGTTATCAACTTTCTGATACCCGTATAACCAATATGCCCGTAATAAATGAAATGTATCAAGAAAAACGTATAATGTAAAACATATAAATAAAAAATAGCAGAACTTTATCCGAGTTCTGCTATTTTTATGATTTCTTCTTCCTGTAAGATTTTGATTTTTCTTCCTTCAGTCTTAATGAGTTCTTCTGCCGAAAAGGCTGAGAGCGTACGGATGGCATTGCTCGTTGTCATATTACAGAGATTTGCCAGATCTTCACGACTCAATCGGATGTCAAGAGTTTTTCCGTCTTTTTCTAACCCATAAGAGTCTTTCAGAAATATCAGTCCCTCGGCAAGTCGGGCACGGATATGTTTCTGGGTGAGGTTCACGGTACGGTCGTCCGATTTACCTATTTCCACACTGAGAT
>OHZW01000220.1_pt1 | contig 13710 bp, 5 predicted proteins | sample 1580641 | NCBI WGS metagenome assembly OHZW01 (sample SAMEA3882505, study PRJEB24775) | human gut metagenome | biome: human-associated habitat; feature: intestine environment; material: feces | place: Netherlands | collected 2009/2010
TTCTTTCTGTCCTCTCCGGTGTTATTATAACCAAGATAAAATGTACCGGATCCTTTTACAAAACAACTAAGAGTATATCTCTGAGATGGTTCGATACTGATATTGTGTTGATAGATACCACCATCTGTACCGGTTACTTTAACTCCACGAGTAATTCCGTATGCAGGTGCGTCATTAATTTGTACTGTTTGGAACGAAGAAGTTCCGGAACCTACCATATACCAATCTTGACCTAATACAACTGGATTTACACATGAGATGATGTTTCCCTTACCGAAACCCTCTATAGTTTCGTCTTGAGCTTGTAACGCAGCCACAATGGATGGAAGCGTATAGTTCATGATTGATTCGTACATAGGCCAATCGGATGAATTTTTCAAATCTTCAAGATCAAAATTTCCTTCTTCATCAACATGAATAGACTCAAAACCTTTGATTATAGCCATGTTTGAATCATATGCATCTTTTAGATCTTCAACTTTTTGTCCGAACCAATTTGTCTGAGCAGTATCAATAGGGACTCTATTCATTAATTCAGCAAGAATTTCAAGATTTTTATTATATTCCCTAGATAAATTACAGTATTCATCTCTTCTTGATTCTATATATTTTTGCCAAGCTGTATATTTTTCTTGTAGGACGATGTTCATATATGGTTCACGACAAAAATGAGAACAATCTGTAATGACAGAGTTTCCAAAATTTGCGAGATCGATATTGTAATCGTCAAGTCCATCAACATAAAATTGTGTTACCAAACTGTCGTCTCTTGATATTGTTACACTATCTTGAATATTACGAAAACCAAGTACTACATTTGTATCTTTACCTAAACTATCCGGCTTATATACATTAATTAATAAATTTTCGGTATCAAATTCAAAAACACATTTATATGCAGGAGCAGCAGTTTGGGTGAAAAATGCATATACATTTTGATCGTCCACATCGAAATTACAAATTTCATTCGGAAGTAATACCTTATCATCATCCAGAGTGATGTTATCTACATATCCGATCTTCCATCCAGGTACATCCGCATGTTTCAGCACAATATGTAGAAAACTTAGGTCTTCATTTTCTGGATTATAAAATTTAATTTGATAAAACTTATTAATATCATGATTTTTTTGGTACATCATTTCATAAGAATCTTCTTCGCCCATGTTAATTTTAAAATTTTTTAGTTTATATTGAGTAAGAGAGATTTCATATGATTCGGCGGTAATATCCTTTGTACATTGCATTCCGTCATTTGTCTCTGTTGGAGGATCCATAATTTTATACCAGATTCCGTCACAATACAATTCCATCATTTCATCGAGTTCTTCATATCCCTGAGATTCTACGCCATCTACATATTTATCAACTGTAAAAGTTAATTCTGCAGTATTATTAGTTCTTAACGTAACAGAAACAGTAGAAGTATCAATTCCACCTAATGCACAAAAGAATCGTTTTCCAGGTTTAGCCAAATAAATGATTGCAGATTCTGTATTTCCATAAATATCATAATTATGAATCATTCTCATGCAAAGGCACCAACCTTTCGTGGTTCTCTATATGAGATTTCAAATGTCGCGTCACCTGTAAATTCAAATATATTTTCTCCATAAGCAAGACGAGGCCAATAAATGTCATCTATATCCTCAATCCCTAAATCTTCAAATGAAACAATTGACTTTGTGATGTCGTAGATTTTTAAATTTCTACAATCTATATAGAAATCATCACTTTTTAATGCATTAATTTTCATTGTTCTACCATTATCGGTTTTATTCTTTATAGTAATTATCCCATGAGATTTTGGAGAAACTTTAATTGTGGGGTATACATAATCTTCCCAACAATCAGAATTGTTCTGAATAGAATATTCTCTAGGAAGAGTAGAAGAGGAAGTTGTTTTACATAAAATAAGAGGAGTATATCCCCATTGACTATCACAAGTTACTGTGTATGTTAGTTCATATGGAAGAGATGCATGTTCTGTAGATACCTCTGTAATTGTAGCAAAAAATTCGATTTCTTCTGAAAAATAATCGTCTCCAATAAATTTAAGAAGCCTTGGATATTGAGGGGATGTTAACCATGCATTAATGATTCTAATATTATTTGAAGTTAAATAATCAGAATCATTTGGAATAATAATTCCATTTTTTATATCAGCTGTATAATTCATAGAAAATTTTAAAATTCCATTATCTAAATATGGAGTATATGTTGGATCGTATCTTAAAATTCCATTTTTTAATTCTGGAACTACATTTTTGTTTCTGCATGGATTTCTCATTACGCCCATTTTGAATGAATAATTATCACCATATAATGTTCCGAACTGATTTTCTTTTGGCCGATATTTGTTCTTTTCTCCTAATTGCAAAGAACGATTTACAAGAGTATCATTTTCTTCTATTCTAGTCACAATCAATCCATATTCATCAGAAGTATGACCATTAAATTCAAATTGTAGCATTTTTTCACCTCTTTCATATATTTTAATATTAAAAGAGCTGTCTTAAAGACAGCCCTTTTAAATTAGCGAACTTTTTTCCAGTCACGTTTATTACGTTCAGTAATAATATCACCAATTTGATAAGCAAGTTTCTTAATATCTTGCTCATTATTGATTTTATCAACATTGATTGTAATATTACACTCACTATTCACACTCGTATCATTTGAAGACGATGGTAGAATAGTGGTAATTGGTTTCGCCATTCTAGCATTAAATTCATTCAGAGTAGCAACTGTAGGTTTCAGTTGATCTGTAAATTCTTTTGTCAGAACAGTTTCACCCGGATTTGCACCGATTAGCATAGAATCTCCACGCGGTATTAAAGCATCTCCGCCGATCATATCAAGTATGTTGGCAGGAATACCTTTCCGTACAACACCACCTTTAGAGAATCCGTAGGATTTATATGCCTTCAGGATTTTATTTTTCAGAGTAGATCCCCAAGAATCATATTTCTTAACACCCGGAGTATTGATCTGAAGAATATCTGCAAGCTGTTGCATTTCTTTTGGTCCGACTTTCTTACCTTTAGCATTAAAATATCCTATCAAAGGACTCACTCCGGCAGGAACGTCTGTCGCACCGTCTGGACGGTTAGGTAGAGAATTTGTCCAGTCCTTCAGATATGCTTTTTTAAATCCTTCAACTGCGGTATATGATTGATTGCTATGGTTTGCGCCGTTTTTATAAGCATATTCCATGGCATCTCTCAGATTATTACCTGAAGTCTCTTTGATTCCAGCTTTATCTGCATAATCCTTGATCTTCTCATAATGAGAATCCGGCATTACATGAACGGTACAAGTAGCTTTAGCAAGACCACCACCGCCAATAGCAGTAATGATACATTTTCTTGTTTTAGACTCATCACGCGCCATTAAACCGTTCTTATTAAGACCTGAAGACACACCGCGAACTGTACCATCAGAAGAAACTTTCGCAATAGATTCATCAGAACTTTTCCACTCGATATCAGAGTGTTCTGGTTTCTTTGGTGACCATGTTGCTTTAAGTTGTTTCTTGATATGACTGTATGTCAGATAAATATCTGTATCACTCAGCTTCAGAGTATAGTCTGTATCTGGTTTAATATTTGGACTTCCAGCAGTCTGAGAAGATCCTGCGTTATTCATTGCGCTATCAAATGCACTATTACCAGCAGATGAACCGCCATAAGGCTTACTGGTGTCAATTTTTGTAACACCTTCCCATGCTTTTGTTGCATTTACAGCAGCAGTATTAAAGTCAGCTGCCTTTGTGATCATTTGACTATAAGTTTGAGAAACTTTCATGCCATACTGATCCATTACGTCGCCCAGATGTTTATAGGTACTGTCGTAATTTGCTTTTACATTAGAAAGCATGCTGCCAATAATAGCTTCTTGGAAAGCTGCATTTTTCTTAACAGCATCAAGAGTATTGTCTAACGCCTTATTTGCCTCATCTGAAAAATTCTCATAGCCGGTATTTTTCATATCGACTTCATGCTGATGCATTGTATCGGCCATATCGTCTTCTGCATCTGCAAGTTCCGCACGTAATTTCTCAAGACGAGCTTTTGAGGCTGCATTTGATGTTCCTTCAAGTGCAGCGATCTGTGCTTTTAATGCATTGATATCTTTAGTTTTCTTCTTTAGAGTTTTGTCATAATCGTAATATTTCTCTTTAGCAGAAAGAGCATCTTTACGTTTTTCAATATTCTCCTGTAACAGATCGTTCTCTTTAGTAACTTGAGTGGTATACATATCAAGAAGGTTCTGTTTAAGATCAGCAAGAGTAGCAGACTCTTGTTGCAAACTCTTAAGCATTTCATCGGTTTTAGTCTTATAATATTCTGGACCAATTGCACCATTTTTATACATTTCATCCAGCTTATTTAATCCCTCACGATAATTTGCTATTTTATCCTTAGTGGCGTCAATCTGTTCTTGAACCAATAAAATATTGGTCAAACCGTTTGTAGAGAAGGCTCCATCATCATTATAGAAACTCTCTGTATCACCAAGTAACTTCTGAGCAGTCTGAAGCTCAGATACAAGATTTGAAAGTTTATTCTGCGCTTCATCAAGAGGTTTAAATCGAAAATCAATTTCTTCTTGAGCTAATTGTTGCATCGCCTCTTTGGATTTAATAATAGAAGCAGTGAGGTTATCATATTCCTCGATTTTCTTCTGCATTTCCTCATTGCTCCAAGCTCCACCGTTGGCTTGATTTGCTGCAATTTCTTCTGCAAGAAGTTGTCTTTTCTCTTCATCAGCACGAATAATTTTATCATAAGTTTTCAAACGCTCTTCATAATCATTGGTTGAAAGCTGATAATTAATATCATCAGCATTCTTTTTATAACTAAGAGAAGCGTCCTGCTTATCACCAGCTCTTTCCCAACGATCAATTTGCCATTGCTTTAAGTTCTCTCTGGTTTCTTCAAGAGCAGCTTTAGTTTCTTGGATGTGTGTATCAGCCTCAACAATAGACGTGTTCAAATCAGTTAGATTTTTCTTCATTTCCTGATAAGCTTTATCTTTTTTGTTATGACCATTCACATTAAGATAATCTGTCATGCTTTGCTGAACTTTATCTCTTTCTTTTAACATCCAGTCTTTCTGATATTGAGCATAACTTACTTGTTTTTTAAGATCTTTCCAATATACCGAACCGACTTTTTGAGATTTTCCGCTCTTTATACGATTTTCAGCTTTAGCTGCATAATATTCCTCTTTAGCTTTACGCTTACTAATGATCAGATCATAGGAATCGTAAACATTATCAACTTTAGATTTAGCTAAATCAAGTTCCTGAGTTTTCTTATCTCTATATTTTTGAACGGCATCAAGATACTTGTCGTACCACTGTTTATATGCTTCTACGGCAGCTTTCTGATTTGCATCCAATGTTTCTATATTAATAGTGCCATCTTGAACTTTTTTCTTCAGAGCAGGAGTAAGATATTTGCTTACTTCGCCATTGTTTGCAACTTCTTCGGACTTCCTTTTATAAACAGAGATGCTTTCTTTAGCAGCCTTGATTTCTTTATCTGTATTTTCAAGAGCTTTATTATAATACTTTTGAGCTTTTGTATAATGGCTGTAATCGCTTTCGGCAAGATCTGTATACCTAGAAGTTATACGATCAAGACGATCCATAGCAACTTCAACCCAATCCATAGCATTATCATTCAGCTTCTTGATTACATTTTGAAGAGCTTCGCTTACTTCATCAGCCGCGTCACTTGTATCATCACTATTGTTTGATACCGCATCTGTATTATCTTCGATTGCATGTTGAAGACCAGAATTACCGGAGTTACCAGAATTTCCAGATCCGGCAGGTTTAACAGTTGCAGCTCCGCCTTGAAAATGGAATCCCGGAGTATTACCAGCAGCAGCATAGGCTTTCATAACGCCTGGAGAAGTAACAGTGCCACTTGCATAAGCTCTGGCATGTCCTTGAATAGCCCCATGTTTAAGAAGAGCATCAGTTTGAGTAGTAGAGAATATAATGTCGCCCTTTTTCAGGTTCTCTATATGAGCACCGCCAGGAATTAAACTCCAAACACCATCACGAACAATTGATTCAGCGTGACCGTTGATACCCACTTCATTTACAAGAGCTTGCTGATCTTGTTTAATAGCAACATTCGTACCACTTGCATGAGCCGGTGTAATATTTAAAACATTGTAAGCACTTCCAGTAGACTCAGCTTTGAACGTACCACTTGAGAGTTCAACTTCTTTACTCAAACCACCACTTGGCCCACCTGCATTTATCCAATTAACAGTTCCGGTAGCAGTGAATGAAGTTTGAACGGCAGAAATATCATTTCCCCAATGAACAGTACCATGAGAATAATGTTCGGTAGCAGCATAAACATCTACTAAACCTGTCTCATTAGACCATTTTACTTTTCCGTCGCTTTTTTTCTCTTCAGCAAGGTAAGCATCTACTTCTTTATGTTCTGGTTTGAAAGTTACAGTTCCTTGGCCTTGTTGTTCTTTTGTTAATGCTTGGAATTGAGTTTCGTCAATTTTAACCGATATAGCAGGTGTATCACCTGATAAAGATTCAAGACTTGAACGTAGTTCATCGATTTTAGCTTTACCATCTTCGGTATTGACATCTACGTCCAATTCAGCTTTTTGAGCCAACTCTTCATCATTAAGAGATAATAACTTATCAATATCACCGGTTTTATCTACTGCAATCTGAACATGCATTTGCATTTCACGTTGATCAATCATAGATTGAATTGCTTTATATTCAGATGAATCTACGTCAAAATTTACTTTAATATGCTCTAATTCACCAATTTGTGATTGTAGTTTATCTACAGATAATCCTTCTATACTACTATCCACATCAAATGAGAGTTTAATATCCCCATCTGCTTGCATCTGACGCAATGAAGCCATTCCGTCCTGAGTAGCTTGATCCAATTCATCCAGCCCGGTCATATCAACATTAGGATCAATATTAACAACACCTAAAGCTTCAAGAGCCGGTAGAAGAGCAGTTGCCTGTTCTTTTGTTAGTCCAAATTGATCTGAAAGTCCCTGAAGAGCATCTTCAACATTACGAATACCCTGATCTTCAGATTCATAAGCTCCATTGCCTAATTCAATCTGGTTTGCTTCATTCCATTGATCTTTATCCAATGAATTAACAGCATCAATAACGTTCTGTAATGCTTCACTTTTCTGTTCCTGAGCATCTTTAATTTTATTAACCAGTTCAACATCAGAATCAGAGTAATCTCCAGTATTACCACTTTCAATTCCTTCGTTGACATCCTGGAAGTGTTTGATCTGTGAGCCTTTAGCTTTCGCTTCATAACTCTGGATCATTTCATTATAAGCAGCCTCATCAACTTCAAATTCAGGTGTTAATTTAATGCCTGTCTTCTTAGCTTGTTCCTGAATTGATTCGATATATTTCTTGCCTAAATCAGAATCTTTATCAATACCATTATCTTTTATGTACTGATTTAATTCGTCAATAGAACCTTTGGCATCCTTGATATCCTGAATCTTACGATCAACAGTACCATCTTTGAAATCAGATATAGCCTGAGTAATACCAGTTTTTTGTGCAATTAAATTGTCAATAACTGCTTGTTGATCGTCCAGAGCGGATTGATTTGCACCACTAGCTTTCAGTTTTCCCATTTTAATCTGAGCATCAATGAGTTTATCGTCAATCTCTTCAGATTTCAGGGCACCTTCTTCAAGAGAAGATACAAAATTATTTGTATCGCCATAATCTTTCAATCTACCAAACATAGATTCGAATGATTCAAGACTCATACCCATAGCATCTGCAGCTTCTTGAGTATCAGTGAAAGAGTACATCCATTGCTGATTTCCATCCTCAAGAGTTTTGTAAGTGGCCAATCCCTTAGCTTCAAGATCGCTTAAAAATCTCTTTGGACCGGAAGCATCATCAGTGTAATAATTTTTAAGTTTGTTGTAGTTCTCAATGAAATTATCAGCATCTTCAAAACCATTCTGAGAGAAATATTTTGCAGCTGCTTTAAACTGAGGAGTACCAACTAAGCCTTTATCATACAGATCTTTTGCGTTATCCAGATAACTCTTAGCTGTAGTATATTCATTGCCTTCAGTAGAAAGATTGTCGGCATTAACCATAGCTTGGAAATCAGAGAATTGTTTTGCCGCCTCCTGATACTGAGCAAAATACTGTGCCTGCAGATTTTTAAGATTTTCTAATCCTTGCTGAGTATAATCTTTATTACCTGCTGATAATTGATCCTGATAATCCTGAATCCGTTGTGCAAAATCAGAATTCATGAATTCATTTTGTTGTTCCAGATAATCCTTCATTCTTTCTGTGTTGATTTTCAAACCTTTTGCAGTGCGATCGAATACATTATCAACATGAGCATCTTTTAGATCACTGAATTGTGTTCTAAGACTATCCATAGTATCAGATGTAAGACCTGTTTCTGTCTGCATTTCGCTAATAGCTGATGTAAGAGCGGTAACAGTGTTCTGCATATCAGTTACTGGAAGATTAAATGCTGTTTTTGTCCAATCGGCCTGAGAAGCCTTCATGTTTTCAATAGACATCTGAGAAGCTTGAATCTGATCTTGCCACTGCTTAATTTGTTCGTTATCTTCATCAGAAAGAGGAGATAAGCCTTTGCTATTTTTCAAAGCATCGATATTATTCTGATATTCTTTAATCTGATTATTAAGATTCTCAATCTGTTTGTCACCATTTTCAATTAAATTGGTGTAATCTGAAGCAGTAGCTTTCATATTATAAGCAGATTTATTGTTTAGTCTTGTCTGCTGATTGGAAGCATCAGTTTGAAGACGAGTTAGTTCTTTTGAGAGATTATCCAGATTTTTAGCTGAAGTATCCAACTGAATCTGTACTTTAGTATCTTCAATTTTAGATTTCCAAGTGTCGAGATCAGCATTTGCCATTGATGGATCAAGTGACAATTTCATAATTGCTTGAACTGCAATTTCATCATTTCCATATTCTGACATTAACTGATTTACAAGATTTGGTGTTGTAACAGAGGCCATATGTTTGTCTGCTAAATTCTTTGTTAAATTACCAAGAATTGCAGACTTAGCATTGCTCATATCAAATCCGCTCAGATCCATAGTATCCATAATACTCTGAATATATTTATCAGCGGCAGCAAGCTGTTTCGGATCAGTTACATCTTTTACAGAATCTCTGATTTTACCGATAGCATCACTTGCTTTATCAAATGCTAAATTCTGTAATCCCTGTTGTAGATTATCAGTCTCTGTAGCAAGTTCCGGGAACTGCTGAATAAGATCAGTAATATCTGAATTCTGGAATGTACCGGATTTGATAGAATCCATTGAAGACTTGATATTTGACATATCTGTCTGGAAATTGTCTGTTATGGTATCAAGATCTGTTGCTGTATCTTCAGCAGAGTTCTTGAAGAGAGAAGAGAAGGTTTTTGATTCAGCTTCAATTTTTGCTTTTTCTTGTGATTTATTAAAATTGGAAGCAAGATCCATATAATTCCAATCAGAACCATCTAATCCTTGATCGCTATAATAATTCCAGAAATCTTCTATTTGCTTATCAGTTTTATCCTTAAAGAAATTATAAAGATTTCCTGATGGGCCAACAAAATTATCTCCTTCGTTTAAATCAGCGCTGATATCAAAAATATCTTTCAGATTTTCTTTTATACCTTCAAGATTTTTCTCATCTGGTCTAGCAATAGCCATAATGTTAGATGCAAGTGTATCAGCACTAATACCAGCATTATCTAAAGCTTCTTGTAATCCATCGATTTCTGAGATCTTGGCTTTAACAGCATCGGTACCACCAGATTTTCCAGCATTTACTAATTGATCTTCAACACCATCAAATTTTGCTTTGGCGAAAATATTGTTAATGCGATCTGTTTCTTCCTGAGCTGAATCTGTTACACGACCATATAATGAAAAAAGATCTTCTACAGATTTTGCAGTATCTTTTGTTTTAGGATTAATTAATGCACCTGTATCTTCATCAAATAGTCTATTATAATCATCAGATATTTCATCCATTGCGTCTGCAATTTCGCTCTGTTTCTTAGAAACACGACCATCCATTTGGTTCGCAATATTTTGCTGTTCGGTAAATCCTTCATCATCAGCACTCATTTGATCTAATTTCTGGTATGCAGCATCACGTTTTTTCTGTAATTCAGCTAATTCATTGACTTTTCTGGTAGTTTCTTCAACGATATCTTCTTGTTTAGCAACAACACTGTCACTATATTCATTCGCAACAGCTTGACCTGTTGTATATTTTTTATTCAGATTCATATCTGCATCAATGGCTTGTTGTTGAGCTTTGGCATCAACAAGTTTTTTCTGTACAGAAACTTGTGTTCCAAGTAGAGAATTCTCTTTTGTTAACTGAGAGAGTTCAGCATTTTCATCAGATGTTCTATTCTGTGTAGCACGAAGCTCATGAATACGATCTTGATTAGTATCATACTGAGACTGCTTTGTACTAAGCTCTGTTTTTGCATCTTGATATGCTTGTGCCGACTCATCTGAATGTTTTTTAGCTGTAGCTTTTGTAATAGTAAATTTATCATCTGCCCATTTCCATGCAGCTGTACCTGCTGCAATTCCGCCAACAACAGCTAATACAGGCCAAATTGATTTGAGGAATGCACCAAGACCTGCAAATGTAGATCCTATTTTACTTCCACTGTTACTTAATTGGGAAACATTCCCTACTGTACCGGCAGTTCCATATCCAATTGCGGCCTTAATATCATCGGTAATATTTTCTTCGCCAAAAGATTTTGCTAAAGCACTATATGCTAATTTAGAATTTAAGTTTTTGCCATATCGAGTTATTAAATTTGTTCCTGCTGCAACGTTACCAGTACTTTGAAGCGCAGTGACTAAATTGGAAAACCCCTTTTTACCATTAAAAGCTTCCAATGTTTTTACTGCCGCACTAAATTTTCCGATTTTACTTAATGACATGAACATATACTTATGCTACAATAAAACAAAAATGGAAGGTAAAAATTATGTCTCTTATTAAATGTCCTGAATGTGGGAAAGAAGTATCTAATAAAGCACCTGCCTGTATTCATTGTGGGTATCCTTTACAAGAAAGCCAACCGCAAGAAATTATATGGAACGGCAGAGATGTAAGTGATATAGAAAAATATTTTAATGAGTTGAATTCCAAACAAAAAAAAGCATTTATTCATCTTTGTGAATATTTTGAAGATGATAGTAAACCTATGATCGATCCCACGCGAAAAAATATTAAATATCCAACACCTCAAGAAACATATAAAATATATAATAAATTCCTCAAAGATTATAGTCGTGAAAATAATATAAACAGACATGAAGCTGGTATCTTTATTCTTAATTATCTTCGTAGCAAAAACTGCGCTTCACAATCACAACAATCATACCTGACTCAAAATATCGTCCGTTGTCCTCGTTGTGGTTCCACATCAGTCACTACAGAAGAACAAGGTTATGGATTCTTCGGCTGGATTGGTGCATCTCAGAAGAAGAATCTCTGTCAGAAGTGTGGTCACAAATGGTGGCCAGGAAGGTGAGGTAGAGTATGAACGAAGGATACAGCCCAGAAGAAGCCGAGAGAATAAAACAGATTATAGAAATCGGTGAGTCTCAAAAACAAATCAAACAATCATTCTGGAATGAAGTTAATACTCCAGAGGTTTTAAAACTAAAAGAAGAATCAGATGTTCTTTGGGAAGATTATTGGAGTGTTGATGAAGAACTTCGAAATGAGATTCTAATACATAACAATGGTTTGTCAATATCTGATCATGATTATATAAGCCTTAGCGTAAGTAGATGTGGTGCTATAAATCCAAATCTTACAGATGATCTTCAAGAATTAATATTCTCTTCACAAGAAAAATGGGGAAAGTATAAAACCATTAAAGATATTTATACGAAAGCATTACATAAAAATATTGCAAATTTATCATTAACAGTTACTCCTGAAAATAGCATATCAATGAATTCTTATGGAAGTACAAGATGGGCTTTTACAGAATTTTATTGTTCTTGTAAACCATTTTTAATTCTTGACATATGTGGAGGTGAAGTTATTATCATCCAAGATTTTCTTCCTGGTAAATATTGTCAGACAGAACATTCTATTACAATGTCAGATTTGAAGAATAGGTCAGATTACGAGATAGAAAATAAAAAACAGAATTTTCTTGACAATTTTAGGAAAGAATTTGATCCGTATAGAAAAAATTTATATTCATCTCCGTTTTATAAGAAACCTGCACCACAACCTTTTGAAAATCTCTATACACTTTATGCACAAACTGATTCAGAAGAATACGGTAGAACAAGGCGATATTTAATCATCGGATGTATGACATATGAAAAAGAATGAACTGACGTTCTGCCTTTACAAACAATAATTCAAGTGTTATATTTCTGAATGTAGGATAGCCGAGAGTGTGCCTCGGCTTTGCACACACCTACAATTAGAAATATCAAAATTGGATGTTCTGTCCAAATCAAAAATCCCCTATATTTACTTTAGCCATACGGCAGAAGGGAGGTGGACTATGAAGAGTGAAGAGCATCAATTTAAGCTTGCAAAGATAGCGATTAAAAAAATCTTTAAGGTTTTAGCATTACTTATAGCTTTATGGATGGTATTACAGCACAATCCAACCAAACTCGTGACATCAATAAACCTGGAAGAACAAAGCATCGATATTAATTGCGAGTTTGCAAGCGAGACACCGGAGAAGTAGAAATACAACTCTGGTAGTGTGGGGTGAAACCCACGCAATTAAAGTTTTAAAGGTTAAATTTCAATAATTTAAAATTCAAAGCTTATCTTACAGACACTGCGCTTGATCACCGCGGTGTCTTTCTTTTTTAAGTATAATTTCTCTCTTTCGCATAAAGCGATTCGACATAAGAGAAGTGCCGCTCATGGAACATTCATTAAAAGTATATATAATATACTCCGAGGAAGGGTGCTCTCTCTACTCCTCCTGATTATTAATATGTTTCCCTCGTCATTACTTGCGTAATTGTTACTAACGTTTCACATATGACTAAATCGTAAATCAGGTTGGTACGTGCGTTGTCACGAGCTTTCGCTCACTTCACTATGCGATCAGCATAGAATAGTGAATTCGACGTATTAATCCTCTATTTATTTTAAGTCGCTATTCTCCACATATTGATATGAATCTCTATGTAGATAGGCTCATTGTTAAAAATCGGAAAATAACGTGTAACCCTTAGATTTTTGGGTCAACCTACGACTGTTGCAAGACCTCCACCATTCAGGAATTTTAATCCTGCCATTGTTGCATTTTTTACTGTCATTGCTGCAAATACAGCAGTAAGTAATGCTGGTATTGGTCCAAGTGTTTTTTCAAGTGCCGTAAATCCTTCTGTTAAACTATGTACAAATTCAAGAATACCATTTACACTATCTGAATTATAGAAATTAACCCAGAATTCCTGCATTTGTGTTTTGATTGCCTGCAGTCTACCAGCAGTTGATTCCATGTATTTTTCCTGGTTAGCTTCAGCATTACCATTTGCGGTTGTTGCTTCCTCTGCCAGTGACATGGAGTCTGTGAATGCATCAAGCATAGACTTAAACTTACTTGTCTGACGTGTGGCTGCTACATCGAATGC
>OHZW01000224.1_pt1 | contig 13541 bp, 7 predicted proteins | sample 1580641 | NCBI WGS metagenome assembly OHZW01 (sample SAMEA3882505, study PRJEB24775) | human gut metagenome | biome: human-associated habitat; feature: intestine environment; material: feces | place: Netherlands | collected 2009/2010
AATGAGGATGGCGAAATTGGTCTTGCCCGTCTCTTTTCGATTTGGGCGAATATGATGTGTGCTCCTGGTGCAGCAACCATTGTAGGGTGCAGACCTATCACAATGCTCTCTGAGATTCTGGCGCAAGTCCATGCGTATCTCACCGTGCATCCGCTATATGATCCGGAAGGTTTGGCCCTCTATGTGGAGCTGCACCACATGATGGATGCTATCCTAATGGGTGATTGGTTTGAATAAAGAGCCGCGCCTGCGCTTTACTGATGAGGAACGGTCTGACCCTGCACTGGAAAAGCCGATCCGTAAAGCGGAGAAAGCTGCGGCCAGAGCAGATAAGGCGCAGGCCAATATCCCAAAGAAAAAGGTCAGGCAGACGGTCATTGACCCGGATACCGGAAAAAAGACCTCGAAGCTGACCTTTGAGGACAAGAAAAAGCCACCTTCCAAAGTTTCTCAAGGAGTCAGGGAAGCTCCCGTCCATCTGGTTGCGGGCAAGCTCCACAAAGAGATCCGGGAAACAGAGCAGGACAATGTGGGCGTGGAAAGCGCCCACAAGTCCGAGGAAGCGGTGGAGACCGGCGCTTATCTGGTGCGGGAGGGCTATCGCAGCCACAAGCTGAAGCCGTACCGCAAAGCAGCCCAGGCAGAGCGTCAACTGGAAAAGGCAAATGTAAATGTTCTGTACCAGAAATCTTTGCAGGAAAATCCCCAGTTTGCCAGCAACCCTCTTTCCCGCTGGCAGCAAAAGCAGGCCATCAAAAAGCAGTATGCCGCCGCCAAACACGCCGGTCAGACTGCCGGAAATACCGCCCAGGCTGCATCCAAAACCGGAAAAGCCGCAAGGACGGTAAAAGAAAAGGCACAGCAGGCAGGGGCATTCGTCATGCGCCACAAGAAGGGTTTCCTGATGGCAGGGGTTTTGTTCCTCATTACCTGTATGCTGATGAATACCATGTCCTCCTGCTCCATGATGGCGCAGAGCATCGGTTCCGTTCTCTCCGGCACCACCTATCCGTCGGATGACCCGGAAATGCTGGCAGTGGAGGCAGATTATGCAGCCAGAGAAGCCCAGTTGCAGGAGGAAATCGACAACATTGAAAGCAGCCACCCAGGGTATGACGAGTATCGCTATGACCTTGGTATGATCGGTCATGACCCTCATGAGCTGGCAGCATTTCTGTCTGCCGTTTTGCAAGGCTACACCCGGCAGAGCGCTCAGGCAGAGCTGGCGCGTGTGTTTGCAGCACAGTATCAGCTGACGCTTACTGAGGAAGTGGAGATTCGCTACCGCACGGAGACCTCCACCGACCCGGAGACCGGCGAGACCACCTCAGAAGAAGTCCCCTATGAGTATTACATTTTGAATGTGAAACTCACCAGCAAGCCCATTTCCGCTGTGGCGTCGGAGATTCTGACCCCGGAGCAGATGGAAATGTATCAGGTCTACCGACAGACCATGGGCAATAAGCCGCTGTTGTTTGGCGGTGGTTCCCCTGACATGAGCAATTCCGAGGACTTGACCGGTGTACAGTTTGTAAATGGAACCCGTCCCGGAAATCCGCAGTTGGTGGAGCTGGCCAAGCGTCAGGTCGGCAATGTGGGCGGCTATCCTTATTGGAGCTGGTATGGCTTTGACAGCCGCGTGGAGTGGTGCGCCTGCTTTGTATCCTGGTGTTATAACCAGGCTGGAAAAAGTGAACCGCGCTTTGCAGGCTGTGAGTGGCAGGGCGTTCCGTGGTTCCAGTCTCATGGACAATGGGGTGCAAGAGGCTATAACAATCTGGCTCCCGGAGATGCAATTTTCTTTGATTGGGATTTGGATGGGACAGCAGACCATGTGGGTATCGTGATCGGTACGGATGGCAGCCGTGTTTATACCGTGGAGGGAAATTCCGGCGATGCCTGCAAGATCAAAAGTTATGACCTGAATTATCAAAGTATTAAGGGCTACGGCCTGATGAACTGGTAACAGAGATTTTTAAGAAGGAGTGATAGACGATGGCAAAGAACAAAATTGAGCGCATTGACCAGGAGATTACAAAGGTCCGCGAGAAGATCGCAGAGTATCAGGAAAAGCTCAAGGCGCTGGAAGCACAGAAAACCGAGGCAGAAAATCTGGAGATCGTCCAGATGGTGCGCGCCCTGCGTATGACCCCGACCCAGTTGAGCGCCATGCTGTCCGGTGGCACAGTTCCCGGCAGTTTGGCTGATGAAAATAACGAACAGGAGGAAAACAGCTATGAGGAATAAACGATTGCTCCGAACACTTTCCGCCCTTTGCCTGACAATGGTTGTGGCATTTGGCTTTACGATCCCTGCTTTCGCACAGGGGTCAGAACAGGCTCCGGCGGCACCGGCAGAGGATTCTACCAATGACAGCAATGTGATTGTGGAAGAAACAGAACCGGCACCGGCACTTACACCGGAGGGGAATGCGGCATTGGTGGATGATTTTGGAGGCAATAAGCAGCTTATTACTGTTACGACCAAAGCTGGAAATTACTTTTACATCTTGATTGATAGGGCGAATGAGGACAAGGAGACTGCTGTTCACTTTCTGAATCAGGTGGACGATGCAGACCTTGCGGCGCTGATGGAAGATGGAAAAACCAAAGAGGAGATGCCTGCGGTATGCAGCTGTTCAACAAAATGTGAAGCAGGGGCGGTCAATACGGCCTGCCCGGTCTGCGCAACTGATAAGAGTAAATGTACGGGCAAAGCACCGGAACCTCCGGCAGAAACATCGGAGCCGGAAAAGGAGAAGCCTGCCGGATTGAACCCGGCTGCGCTGGTCCTTTTGCTGGCTCTGCTGGGAGGCGGTGGCGTATTTGCCTACTTGAAGCTCGTTAAGAACAAGCCTAAGACCAAGGGCAATGACAGTCTGGACGATTATGATTATGGCGAGGAAGATTCCGAGGAATGGGAAACCGAGGATGAGGAGTCGGACGAGCCGGACGCTGACGGGGGCAGCACAGAAGAAGATGATGAGGACAGTGTGAAATGACCCGATTCACAGACAGTCCCTATGAACGCATGATGACACGCAGGCCGGAGGGCGGGAAGGAAACTTCCCGTCCTCCTTCTTTACCCCACAGCCACCCCTGCTATGGTTGCGGGAATTATGGAAGACCCTGCGTAGGTATCTGTCACCGGGAAATGTCCCGATGGCTCAAAGAGAGGAGGAACCATCATGGCTCAACATAAATTGGTAATTGCCGAAAAACCATCAGTTGCCCAGAATTTGGCGGCGGTGATCGGTGCAACCGTCCGTAAGGACGGGTATCTGGAGGGCAACGGCTGGCGTGTCAGCTGGTGCGTGGGCCACCTGGCCGGTCTTGCGGATGCAGACAGCTATGACCCCAAGTATGCCAAGTGGCGATATGATGACCTGCCTATTCTGCCGGAGCATTGGCAGATGGTGGTGGGAAAGGACAAGAAAAAGCAGTTTGATATTCTCAAAAAGCTGATGAATGCCCCGGATGTTTCGGAGGTGGTAAATGCCTGCGATGCCGGACGCGAGGGCGAGCTGATCTTCCGCAGCGTCTATGAGCTGGCAGGCTGCCAAAAGCCGATGAAAAGGCTCTGGATTTCTTCGATGGAGGACTCCGCCATAAGGGAGGGCTTTGCAAACCTGCGCCCCGGTGCGGATTATGACGGACTTCGGGATGCTGCCCTCTGCCGTGCCAAGGCCGACTGGCTGGTGGGGATCAATGCCACAAGGCTTTTTTCCGTGCTGTACCACCGCACCCTCAACATCGGGCGCGTGATGTCCCCAACGCTGGCACTGATTGTCCAGCGAGAAGCTGAAATCGACACATTTAAGCCGGTTCCTTTTTATACCGTGGCGCTGGAGCTGCCCGGTCTTACCGTATCCGGGGAGCGCATGGCGGATAAGGTTGCTGCTGAGCAGCTGAAAGAAGCCTGTCAGGGTGCAAATGTCACAATCAAAAAGGTGGAGTGCAAGGAAAAGTCCGAAAAGCCGCCTGCCCTCTATGACCTGACTACTCTGCAAAGAGATGCCAACCGCCTGCTTGGATTTACAGCCCAGCAGACCCTGGACTATCTGCAAAGCCTGTATGAAAAGAAGCTCTGCACCTATCCCCGTACTGACAGCCGCTATCTGACCGGTGATATGGCAGACAGCCTGCCGGTGTTGGTGAATCTGGTTGCCAATGCTATGCCGTTTCGCAAAGGGATCGCCATTACCTGTGATCCGCAGACGGTCATCAACGATAAGAAAGTAACTGACCACCACGCAGTAATCCCTACCAGAAATCTCAAGGATGCAGACCTTTCTGCCCTTCCTGCGGGAGAAAAAGCGGTGCTGGAGCTGGTGGCCCTGCGTCTGATGTGCGCCGTAGCCCAGCCCCATATCTATTCGGAAACTGTTGTGATTGCAGCGTGTGCCGGTGGGGAGTTTACCGCCAAAGGAAAAACGGTGAAGCATCCCGGATGGAAAGCACTGGAGGACGCTTACCGTGCCAAAATGAAGGATGCAGAGCCGAAAAAAGAGGGCGCAGAGAAAGCCCTGCCGGAGCTGACCGAAGGACAGACCCTTTCGGTTTCTGCGGCAATCGTCAAAGAAGGCAAAAGCAGTCCGCCTCAGCACTTTACGGAGGACACCCTATTGTCCGCAATGGAGACTGCCGGGAAAGATGATATGCCAGAGGACGCCGAGCGAAAAGGTCTGGGGACACCGGCCACCCGTGCCGGTATTTTGGAAAAGCTGGTATCTGCCGGTTTTCTGGAACGAAAAAAGAGCAGGAAAACGGTGCAGCTTCTCCCTTCCCACGATGCAGTTTCCCTGATCACAGTGCTGCCGGAACAACTGCAATCGCCGCTTCTGACTGCCGAGTGGGAGTACCGCCTGGGCGAGATCGAGCGCGGGCAGCTTGCCCCGGAGGAGTTTTTGGACGGGATCAGCACCATGCTGAAAGATCTGGTGGGAACTTATCAGGTCATCAAGGGAACTGAGTACCTGTTCACTCCGCCCCGTGAGGTGGTGGGCAAATGCCCTCGCTGCGGCGGTGAAGTTGCAGAACTGCAAAAAGGCTTCTTCTGTCAGAATGATTCTTGCAAATTTGCAATCTGGAAAAACAACAAATGGTGGGCTGCCAAGAAAAAACAGCCGACCAAGGCTGTGGTGTCTGCGCTGCTGAACGATGGCCGTGTCCGTGTGACGGGGTTATATTCGGAGAAAACCGGCAAGACCTACGATGCCACTGTGGTTTTGGAGGACGATGGACAGTATGCCAACTTCAAGCTGGAATTTGACCAGCGGAAAGGAGGCAGCCGATGAAGCTCTCTTTAGTGGAACGGGAAACCATTCTCCTCTATAACCAGGCAGAACCAATGGCTGAGGTCTACACCCACGATCCCCGTCTGATGGAGAAGCTGGAACTGCTGGCAAAAAAGCACCCCGACCAGATCACCCGAAAGGACGCCCATAACTTTACCGTCCCCAAGCGGTGTGTATCAGTCCGGGAGCCATACAGCGCAGAACGCCGCAAAGCTGCCAGTGAGCGTGCGAAAGCCGCCGGATACCAGCCTCCTATGCGAAAGTCCGGCAGTTAAAGGCACATGACAGAGAATGTATTTGAAGCAGTCAAGCAGTCGGTCAGCACCAGAGAAGCGGCAGCGTTTTATGGGATCGAGGTCAAACGAAATGGCATGGCCTGCTGTCCCTTTCACGATGATAAGAACCCCAGCATGAAGGTAGACCAGCGATTCCACTGCTTTGGCTGCGGTGAAGATGGGGATGTGATCGACTTTACCGCAAAGCTCTTTGACCTCTCCCCAAAAGAAGCGGCGGAGAAACTGGCACAGGACTTTGGCCTGATCTATGACAGTCAGGCCCCGCCCCGCAGGAGATATGTCCGGCAAAAAAACGAGGCACAGAAGTTTCGGGAGGATCGACAGCGCTGTTACCGTGTACTGTCCGATTACTACTATCTGTTGAAAAAATGGGAAGCCGACCGTTCTCCCAGGACACCGGAGGAAGAACCGCACCCCCGTTTTGTGGAAGCAATCCAGAAGAAAACCTATGTAGAGTACCTGCTGGACCTTTTTCTTTATGAAAGTGAAGAAGAACAAAAGGCATGGATTGCAGAACACACAGCAGAAATCACACACTTGGAAAGGAGATTGAAAATCATGGCTGAGAACAAACCCACCAACCGAGAACGGCTAAGGGAAATCACAGATGGCATCGAGCAGGGCATCAAAGAACTGTTTGAAAGCGAAAAGTATATGCGCTATCTGTCCGTCATGTCCCGATTTCACCGCTATTCGGTAAACAACACCATGCTCATCTATATGCAGAAGCCGGATGCCACTTTGGTAGCCGGATACAATAAGTGGAAAGACCAGTTTGAGCGTCATGTAAAAAAGGGCGAGCATGGCATTACCATCATTGCCCCGACACCGTATAAGAAGAAAATCGAGGAGCAGAAGCTGGACCCGGATACCAAGGCTCCGATTTTGGATAAAGACGGAAAGATCGTTACAGAGGAAAAAGAAATCGAGATCCCCATGTTTCGTCCGGTCAAGGTCTTTGATGTGAGCCAGACCGACGGGAAACCTTTGCCGGAGCTTGCTTCCTCCCTTTCCGGCAATGTGCCAAATTATGAGGCATTCATGGAGGCTCTGCGCCGCAGTGCGCCGGTGCCGATCACTTTTGAAGCAATGGCCGCCGATACGGACGGCTATTTTTCTGCCGATCATCAGAAAATCGCCATTCGTCAGGGCATGAGTGAGGTGCAGACGGTTTCGGCCACAGTACACGAGATTGCCCACAGCAAGCTCCACAATCAGAAAAAGATTCAGATTGCCAATGACGAGCAATATCAGGAGATCGAGCTGTTTGATAAACCCGGTCTGTTCTCCAATGGGCGGATTGCCCGTGATAATCTGCCAGAGGGCGTTTATTGCTATGACCTGCGCGGTTCTGACTACGACCCCGGAGAGCCGGTCTGTGTAGAAGAACAAGTAGTTGTAAACCATGCAGGTTCCGTTCTGCTGACAGAGCCGCTGGAGTTGGCGGAAGATGGACGCCTGATGCTGACCGAGGAAGAAGGGCTGAATTTTGTTGGCGGCTTTTCTACCCTCACCCAGTTTTTGCAAGAACAGAGGAAAGACCGCCACACGGAGGAAGTGGAGGCTGAAAGCATCTCCTATGCAGTCTGCAAATATTTTGGCATCGAGACCGGAGAAAACAGCTTCGGCTATATTGCAAGCTGGAGTCAGGGCAAGGAACTGAAAGAGCTGAGAGCCAGTTTGGAGACCATCAACAAAACCTCCGGCACTTTGATCTCCGACATTGAGCGCCACTATAAGGAAATCTGCAAAGAGCGTGGGATTGACCCCCTTGCAAAGGCAGAGCCGGAAACCGCCCCGATAGAGCAGCCAGAAGATGCTGCTAAGGTATCTGATAGACAGCAGACCGGCGATCTGACCTACTATGTAGCAGAGTGCATGGAGTTTCCAAACCTCGGAGAATACCACGATAACCTGTCTTTGGAGGAAGCAATCCGCATTTATCAGGAGATTCCGGCAGAACGAATGAACGGGATCAAGGGCATTGGTTTTGAGCTGAAAGACGGAAGCGACTATGAAGGACCTTTTCCGATTTTGACCGGCCAGACCATTGACCTGGACACCATCCAGGCAATCGACTATTACCGTGATAATCCTCTGGTGCAAAAAGCGGTAAAGGAACTGGCTGCGGCAATGCCGGAAATGGAAGTGCTGGGGGCGGATGCCAACCAGCAGGAGGCTTTGTTTCTGATTGACGATGCCACCTATCTTCATATCCAGTCCTGTGACAGCGGCTGGGACTATACCCTTTACGATGCCGCATCCATGAAAGAGCTGGATGGTGGTCAGCTGGATATGCCGGAGCTTTCCCGCATGAAGGCAGTTCTCCAGATTTGTGATGACAACGATTTGGGCAGAGACTCGGTAAAATACGCACCGTTGTCCATGATTGAGACCTTGCAGGAAGCTGCTTATGAGCAGATGCAGGCAGAGGCAAGTCAGATGACCGCTTCTGCCCAGCTGCCGGAAGCGCAGGAGCAGGCACTGGATGAATACCCCATGCCGGATGAGCAGGTCTCCACACCAGATATGCAGGAATACGGCTACTCCTATGATGGGATGCTCCCTGTTACCAGAGAACGGGCGCTGGAACTGGATGCCGCCGGTTTGACCGTCTATGTGCTGCATGAGGACAATACGGAGAGCATGGTGTTTGACCCGCAGGAAATCATGGATCATGGCGGTCTTTTTGGCGTGGACCGTGAGGAATGGGAGAAAAGCCCTCAGTTCCACGAAAAGGTCATGGAGCGTCAGGAACATCAGCAGGAACGAGAACAGGCATTTCTCTCCCAGAACAGAAACTGCTTTGCCATCTACCAGGTGAGCCGTGACGATCCGCAGAATGTGCGCTTTATGAATCTGGATTGGTTAAAGTCCCATGACATTTCCATAGACCGCAGCAATTATGACCTCATTTACACAGCTCCGCTGAGGGAGTCTGGCACGGTACCGGAGCAGCTGGAAAAACTATATGAGCAGTTTAATCTGCAAAAGCCGGCGGATTTTCACAGTCCTTCTATGAGTGTCAGTGACATCGTTGCGATCAAGCAGGATGGTAAGGTATCCTGTCATTACTGTGACAGTGTTGGTTTTACCCAGATCCCCGGATTCCTGCCGGAAAATCCGCTGAAAAATGCGGAGATGGCCGTGGAGGACGATTACGGCATGATCGACGGTATCATCAACAATGGCGCAAAAGAGCCTACGGTGGCAGAGCTGGAACAGCAGGCCCGAAGCGGTCAGCCCATTTCCCTGATGGATCTGGCTGCCGCTGCCCATCGGGAGGAACGGGAAAAGAAAAAGTCCGTCATGGAGCAGCTGAAAAGCCAGCCCAAGGCAGAACACAAAAAGATAGCGCCAAAAAAGAGTGCGGAAAGGGAGATTTGATATGGGAAACTTTACTTTTGAGGAAATGAACCTGATGTGCATTTACAATACCGGCAGCCGCACCGGACTGATCGACAGCCTGCGTGAGATGCGCGGCGAGCTGGCCCCGGAGGAAACCGAGCTGCGGGAGTTGACAGACAGCGCACTGGGCAAGCTCCAGGCCATGAGTGATGCCGAGTTTGCCGAGCTGGAGTTGTATCCGGATTTTGACCAGTAAACACTATAATCGCAGGGATGGGGTGGCAATATGCCACCCCACCTTTTTACCCCAAAACTGAAAGGAGGACAGAACACTATGCCAACCAAAGCTGAACTATATGCACAGATGGCGGAGAAGGTAACAACGCAGCTCACGGGGAGCTGGCAGGAATGGGCAGGGTTTCTCACCACTGCTTCCCGCCTTTACAAGTACCCGTTCCATGAGCAGTTGATGATCTACGCCCAGCGTCCGGACGCCACCGCCTGTGCAGAGTACGATTTGTGGAATGAAAAGATGGGCCGGTATGTAAGGCGCGGCTCCAAGGGAATCGCTCTGGTGGACGATTCCGGGGACAGGCCCCGCCTGCGCTATGTTTTTGATATTTCCGACACCGGAACCCGTGAACATTCCCGCACTCCCTGGCTGTGGCAGCTGGAGGAGCGCCATCTGGATTCCGTGCAGGTCATGCTTGAGCGCACCTATGATGTTTCCGGTGATGACCTTGCCGGACAGCTCACCGAGGTAGCCGGAAAACTGGCTGAGGAATACTGGACGGAGCATCAGCAGGACTTCTTCTATATCGTTGACGGTTCCTTTTTGGAGGAATATGATGAGTTTAACATCGGAGTACAGTTCAAGGCAGCAGCCACCGTCAGTATCACTTACGCTTTGATGTCCCGCTGCGGACTGGAGCCGGAACGCTACTTCGACCACGAAGATTTCATGGCGATCTTTGATTTCAACACCCCGTCCACCATCGGGGCGCTGGGAACAGCGGTCAGCCAGATCAACCAGCAGGTGCTGCGGCAGATCGGCGTTACCGTCCGAAATGCAGAGCGCGAAGCCAACCAAGAAAGGAGCAAACAAGATGAACAATCCCATGACCTATATCCAGAACGGAGACTATCTGATTCCCGACCTGAAGCTGAGCCAGCAGCCGGAGAAACCCCTGGGCAAGTACGGCAGGATGAGGAAAACCTACCTGAAGGAACACCGTCCCATCCTCTACAACCAGATGCTACTGAGCGAGAAGCTGTACCCGCACCTTCTGGAGATCGACGAGACCGCCCAGAGCAGACTGGAGCAGATGATGCCCCAGCTGGCGAAGGAAGCGGGAGCCACCGAGGAACTGAAAGCCAGCGATCCCATGAAGTGGGTGGGGCTGATGAACACCTGCAAAGCTCAGGCCGAGGAAATCCTGATGGCGGAGCTTATCAACAGCTGACCCTAAACCTGTTCCTCTCCGAAGCGGAACAGATCCAATCCATAGATGAAGCAGAGAATGTAGCGCATACATCCTCTGCTTTTTCTTTTGCCCAAAATGACATCGACCATGTGCTGCGTTTGGGCGGCAATACAGACCGTCAAAGGGAGCGTGTGGTTGCAGCCTTTGAAAAGCAGAAAACCACCGCTGAGATTGCCGAGATACTGAAAACGCTGTACCACGGCGGCAATGGCCTTGGCAGTGTGAGCGCATGGTATGCCGAGGATGGTATCCATCTTTCCCATGGGAAGTCTGTCCGTTATGACAGGTCTGCCCAGGTCATTTCCTGGGAGAGCGCCGCAGAGCGTATCGGGGAGCTTTTGGAAAGTGGTCAGTTTGCCTCCAATGTGGAGCTTGCAGAAGCGGCAGGCTATGAACGCTCCCTCCTCTCGGAAAAGCTCTGGCATCTGTATCACGATCTCAGTGAGGACGCCAGAAAAGCCGGATATTTGTCCTGCCTGTCAGAGATCAAAGGCAATGGTTTCCCGGAGGAGACCCGCCGCCTGACGGAGCAGCTGAGTGAACCGGCTTTCCGCCAGACCCTCAAGGAAGAATACGCCGCCTTCTGGACTGCCTATCAGCAGGACCGTGACCTGTTGCGTTTTCACTATCACAGACCAAGGGAGATCTGGGAGAACCTGAAGGACCTTGACCTGCCCCGCAGGACTTTTTCTTCAGACCTTTCCCAAGTGCCAACCGTCCAGCATTTCATTACCGAGGATGAGATCGACGCCGCCATGACCGGCGGCAGCAGTTTCGCCGGAGGAAAAGGCCGTATCTATGCGTTCTTCATGGAAAACCATACGGATAAGGAAAAAGTGAGATTCCTCAAAGACGAGTATGGCATTGGCGGACGCTCTCATGCCCTGTCCGGCGCAACACACAGCGGCGAAGATCACGATGGGAAAGGACTGCACTATAAAAAGCAGGACTGCCCGGATGTTCACTTGAACTGGGAAAAGGTTGCCAAGCGCATTACCTCACTTGTCCAGAAAGACCGCTATCTTACCGAACAGGAACAGGCGCAGTATGACAAAATCCAGGCTGAAAAGGAATTGGCAGAAGAAGATGCCATTCAAGCCCAGCAGCCGGAGATAGAGGAAGAAACGCCAAAGCCTACCCTTGGGGAGCAGTTTGAGCAGTATAAGCCTGTGGTGACTGCCGCCATTTCCGAGGATGCCGCATACCGCAATGCCTGCGGGCATTCTGACCGTGAAAATGCTGTCATCGAGGGCAATGCCGCTGTGCGCCGTGCGGTCCTTGGTTCTAAGGATATGGAGCTGATCCGACTCTATTCGGATGTGCCGGAGTTCCGACAGCGACTGCACCGGGAAGTGATCGACGAAACCTATCCAAAGCTCCATGAGCTTCTGCGCCCTCTTTCTCAGGAAGATATTGATACTGCCCTTTGTGCATGGAACGGCAATATCGAGAGTAAACACGCTGTTGTCCGCTATATGAAAGACCATGCAAGAGAGAAAGATACCGCTGCATGGCTGGCTCAGGAATACGGCGGCAGTAACAGCAACAGCCTGTTCGTTGTCCGTGCCGGCAGCCCGGAGGAAACGCAGCTGCCCTGGCCGAAGGTACAGCGCAGGCTTGCCCAGCTCATTCAGGAGGACCGGTTCTATACCGAAGAAGAACAGGACCGTTTTGACAATATCGACCCCATCGCCATCCGGGAAGCCCTGGAGGAAAGAGGGATTGTCAACGGACAGGTGGCAGACCCGGAAAAACTGGACAATGCCCCGTTTATCCAACAGGTGATGTCGGATGCAGAGCAGATTGCAGCTGCCGAGACAGAGCAGACTTCCGAAGTTTCCATTTCCGATGAGGAATATGACGCAGTTCGCCGCCCAATTCCGCAAAGAACCTCCTATGACCCAGCCGCCCCGGTCTATGCCGTGGGCGATACCGTGTATATCGAGGATGACGCCTATCAGATCACCGAGCTGCGGGAGGACACCGTACAGCTTCTGCCCACCGGGATGGTATATCCCATCTACCGGGCAGAGCGCAAAGAACAGTTCGAGCAGCTGCTTCGGGCAGACCGCCGCAATGCTTACTATACCGAGTTTCTTCCTATTGACCCGGACAAGGCAGATCAGGACTTGCGGGATGTATTGGCTCATGGACTGATGGATGAAGCGGATAAAAAGCAGATTTCCACGCTGCTGCAATCCGGCAGGAGCAACAGCGAGATCGCCTACTGGCTGAGCAGAGCCTATTCCGGTGAGATCGAGACACTGAATCTGGAGACCGGCGATATTGCCGATTACCGTACCACGGCACAGGGCATAGAACTGGAAGTCATGGATGCAGAGGAAAAGCGTCTGGCTATGCTGTATTTCCGCTGGGATGAAGTTGCGCCTTTGCTGCGCGGGATGTATGCCCGTCAGCTGGATGGCTTTGGACAGGAACAGCCCCAACCGGCTACCGAATCCCCGACCTTCCATTCCGAGACCATGGCCGTCTATCCGGGCGATAAGAACAATCTGCCTTATGATGTGGTGGTGGAACGACTGCATATCGAGGAGCCGGAGCCACCAGCGCCTGTGACAGAGTCGGAGAAAACCTTTGAGGAAGTGTTGGATGAACACCCGGTTTCCATTCAGGTCAATGGCCAGTGGCAGACCTTTCCCAATGCCAAAGCTGCCGAGGAAGCATCTTATGAGGAATACAAGGCTAACCTGCGCCGCAATGCAAAAAACTTCCGCATTACAGATGAGCATTTGGGCGAAGGCGGTCCGAAAGCCAAGTTCCAGGCAAATGTCAATGCGATTCGTTTGCTGAAAGAGCTGGAAGCTGCCGGACAGCAGGCAAGCCCCGAACAGCAGGAAGTCCTATCCCGCTATGTGGGCTGGGGTGGCCTTGCCGATGCCTTTGACCCGGAAAAACCGGCATGGGCTTCAGAGTATGCCCAGCTGAAAGAACTGCTGACCCCGGAGGAATATGCCGCCGCCAGAAGCTCTACCCTCAACGCCCATTACACCAGCCCTACGGTCATTCAGGCCATCTATGAAGCGGTGGGCCGTATGGGATTTGAGACCGGAAATATTCTGGAGCCGTCTATGGGTGTGGGCAATTTCTTCGGTATGC
>OHZW01000239.1_pt1 | contig 12826 bp, 10 predicted proteins | sample 1580641 | NCBI WGS metagenome assembly OHZW01 (sample SAMEA3882505, study PRJEB24775) | human gut metagenome | biome: human-associated habitat; feature: intestine environment; material: feces | place: Netherlands | collected 2009/2010
GGATAATACAAATGTAATACTTGGAAAGGAAACAATAATACTTAAGGGCAGCGGAAAAATAACTGATATTATGTGCGGGAATGTAATAAGTATTTCACCGGAGACTTTTTATCAGATTAATTCACCGCAGGCTGAAAAGCTTTATAGAATTGCAGAAGAATTTGCAGAACTGAATGGAAATGAGAAACTGCTTGATTTATACTGCGGTGCAGGAACCATTGGACTTTCGATGGCAGATAAGGTCAGCAGATTGATCGGAGTTGAAATAATACCTCAGGCGGTTGATAACGCAAGGGAAAATGCAGAAAACAGCGGAGTTAAGAACGCGGAATTCATATGCTCGGATTCAGGAAAGGCGGCTGAATATTTTGCTGAAATAGATGAGGCGCCGGACGTTATTGTATTGGATCCGCCGCGAAAAGGCTGCGATAAGCTCACTTTGGATTCAGTTATTAAAATGAAGCCTCAAAAAATTATAATGATTTCATGTAATCCATCAACTGCCGCAAGAGACTGCTCTTACTTTTCTGAAAACGGTTTCGATGTTAAAAAAGTCAAGGCTGTCGACCTCTTTCCCAGAACTGCGCATGTGGAGACTATTGTGTTGCTACAAAAGAAAAACTCGTAGAAATCCTTTATTTTAGGCACTTTGCGAAGCATTTCATGTTCACTTCGGAGGGTGAAAAAATCCGAAATAAGCACCTCAAAAACTATTTTGATGTTTCAGTAATGGTAGACATCGGGTGTGGGAACACAAACGAAAAATAAAGGTTTTTTGAAATATATTTATCTATGTAGTGTCCACCTTACCACAAAAATGTAGGCGACATTCATTTGTATAATGGCAGATAAGCGTATCATTAGAAATAGTGGTACGCTTATTTTTTTGTCCCTTTTTGCAGATTTGTCTTTTCCCCTGCTTTCAAATATAATGAAGCTAAAGAAGTGGAGGTGTGCTTATGAGAGAGAAATTTAATCATCTGTATTTGGATAGCCACGAAAGAAAACTTTTGATACATAGCCTTGTAGAGTTAAAAAATCAACTTATTCAGCAAGGCAGATATACGGATTGTATTGACGAGCTTATTTTTAAGGTCATAAATGCACCGACCAAGAGAATGAAAATTGAATATGTCTAAGGCAAATTACGAAGCCGCTTATTCTTATTAATTTTAAGAATAGGCGGCTTTTTTGCGTTTTCTGGTACTGTTTACATAGCCACCTTGACAAAGTGGCTAAATCTATGCGAAAGGAGGACGCATCTATGTCAAATTGCAAAGTGATTGCTCTAACCAACCAAAAAGGCGGTGTCGGCAAGACCACCACGGCGGTCAATCTGGGTATCGGTCTGGCAAAGCAGGGCAACAAAGTCCTGCTGATAGACGCAGACGCACAGGCGAATTTAACGATGGCTCTGGGCTATAACAGACCCGATGATCTGCCCGTCACGCTCTCCACAATTATGCAGAACATCATAGACGATAAAACGCTTGATGTTTCACAGGGTATTATCCACCACAGCGAGGGCGTTGATCTGCTTCCGTCAAACATTGAGCTGTCGGGCTTTGAGGTAAGGCTAATCAATGCAATGAGCCGTGAGCGTGTTCTGAAAACCTATGTCAATGAGGTTAAAAAGAATTACGACTATGTGCTTATTGACTGTATGCCGAGCTTAGGTATGATAACCATCAATGCTCTGGCGGCGGCTGACAGCGTGATTATCCCGACACAGCCCCACTATCTCTCGGCTAAAGGTCTGGAGCTTTTGCTTCGCTCCGTATCAATGGTCAAGCGGCAAATCAACCCAAAGCTGCGGATAGACGGTATCTTAATGACAATGGTAATGCCCCGTACCAACATTTCAAAAGAAATTACGGCGACGGTCAAGAGCGCCTACGGTCAGAAAATCAAGGTGTCTGATACCGAGATACCTCATTCTATCCGTGCGGTGGAAGCTACCGCAGAGGGCAAGAGTATTTTTGCCTATGACAAAAGCGGCAAGGTAGCCGCAGCCTACGGGCAGTTCGCAAAGGAGGTGGCAGAGATTGGCGAGAAACAACGCACCAAAAATCGAGCTGACCGCTTACGATGACCTGTTCCAGACGGACGAGAGCCGTGCGGAAGCAGCTTTAAGCAAGATAAGGGATATTCCCATTTCTGAAATCGACGAGTTCCCAGACCACCCGTTTAAGGTTTTAATGGACGAGGATATGGAACAGCTTGTCGAGAGCATTAAGCGGAACGGTGTAATGACCCCTGCCACCGTGCGGCTGAAAGAGGACGGGCGGTATGAGCTTATCAGCGGACACAGGAGAAAAAAGGCGTGTGAGCTTGCAGGACTGGAAACGCTGAAATGCGAGGTTAAGGAGCTGACCCGTGACGAAGCCATTATTGTAATGGTGGAGAGCAACTTGCAGAGGTCAACCATTCTGCCAAGTGAGAAAGCCTTTGCCTACAAAATGAAATTAGAAGCCTTAAAACATCAAGGTAAAACTTATGGACAAGTTGTCCACAAGTCAAGAGATAACATATCCGATACCGAAAGCGGCAGAAATGTTCAGCGATATATACGCCTGACATACTTAATACCCGAATTGCTTAAACTCGTTGACGAAGAAAGGATAGCCTTTACTCCTGCGGTTGAAATTTCATATCTGTCGGAATGTGAACAACAAATATTGCTTGAACAAATAGAATTTACCGATGCTACGCCGTCATTATCGCAAGCACAAAGATTAAGAAAATTCAGTAAAGACGGTAACTTTTTCGTCGATACGGTTTTCGCCGTTCTCAATGAAGAAAAGCCAAATCAAAAAGAGCAAGTGCGAATATCCGTAGATAAGTTGCGAAATGTCTTGCCAAAAGGGTTGGATAAACAAAAGACCGAAGATTTCATAATTAAAGCTTGCGATCATTACAGAAAATATTTAATCCGACAGCGTGAGAGGGAGAGATGATATGAAAAAGCAAATAGTAAATTTCAGCTTGGGTACAGGCGAATATATGATAAACGGAGTAAGATATATCGTTTGCGGTAAATTTGAGGATTTTAACATTAAAAAATATAGCGACAGCAATCATTTGAATAACAGATTGAAAAAATATCTCACGGGCGATTTCGCAGAATTGTCTGTTGATAGCATCAATGATAAAATGACAGATGAATATGATTGTTCGACTGTCGGAAAGGAGGATTAAATGCAGTCGAAAAACAAAAATCAAATAGGGATAACAGCTCTTTATTGTCGTTTGTCCCGTGATGACGGAACGGAAAGCGAGAGTAACTCCATAGGCAATCAAAAGAAGCTGTTATCACAAAAAGCAAAAGAAATGGGCTTAACGGATACAAAATATTATGTGGATGACGGATATACCGGAACAAATTTCAACCGCCCCGGATTTCAACAGCTTATCGACGATATTGAAATCGGACTTGTTTCTGCCGTAATGGTTAAAGATTTATCCCGTCTCGGCCGTGATTATGTTTCGGTAGGTAATTATACCGACAGCTATTTCCCCGAACATAATGTTCGTTTTATTGCCGTGAATGATGCCATTGACAGCGATGAAGGCGAAAGCGAAATTGCACCCTTCAAGAATATCTTAAACGAAATGTATGCAAGAGACATTTCAAAAAAGATTCGTTCATCTCATAGGCTCAGAGGCAGTATGGGAGAGCCGCTATCGCAACCGCCTTACGGATATACGAAATCACTGGAAAACAAAAAGAAATGGATAATTGACCCCGAAGCCGCAACCGTTGTGAAAAGCATATTCAAAATGTGCCTCGACGGTAAAGGCAACGAAACCATTGCAAGAGAATTGCAGGAAAACAAAGTGCTTATTCCTATGGCTTATTGGCGGTCTAAAGGACTGAACAGAGGCGGAAAGAAAACACAAACCAATCCGTACAAATGGTGTAAGACAACTGTTCAGAAAATTCTTTCTCAACAAGAGTATTGCGGAGATATTATCAATTTCAAAACATATTCCAAGTCATTTAAAAACAAAACAAGATATGAAAACTCCAAAGAGAATTGGGCTGTATTCAAGGATGTTAATGAGCCGATAATCGACCGAGAAACATTTGAAACCGTACAGAAGTTTATTTCAAAAACAAAGCGTCGGGCTCCGAAAAAAGAAAACGGCGAACGGAGTATATTTAACGGATTGATATATTGCGGAGATTGCCACAGTAAAATGAGATACCACACAAGCACCTCGAATAAAGAAATTCACTATTTCACTTGTTCGGATAACAAAGTTGATTATCGTGGAAATTGCCCTGGGAGACATTATGTCAGAGCAGACGCCCTTGAAGAAGTTGTAAAACTTGAATTAAGGCGACTTGTTGAAATTTTGGAAATTGACGAGCCATATTTTGCACAACTGCTTTTGCGGAAAAATGACGAAGAAAGAGAAAAAGACGGAACTGCAAAAAGCGATTGCACGCAGCAACACGGTATCGCAACTTTATGAAAAGCTATATGAGGATAATGTAATCGGAAAAGTCAGTGATGAGTGGTTTGTTGAGTTATCTCATAAATACGAAAAAGAGCGTATGGACTTAAAAGCCAAAATTGCGGATACTCGACACCAAATCGAAGAGTTGAAAAACACCAATTCGGAATATGGAAAATTCATATCGGCAATTCGCAGGTTTATGCAAATGGATAATCTGACATCACCGCTGCTTCGAGAGCTGATTGACCATATTGATATTTTTGAAACAGAGGGTACAGGCAAAAGTCGAACGCAACGAATAGTTATATATTACCGTTTTATCGGATATATCGAATTGCCGAACACCGCAAAACAAACCCACATTGCGGATACACGCAAAGGTGTTGCCGTAGAGTATATAACCGAACAATTCACGGCATGAAAAAGAGCAAGGTGTTACCCTTGCTCGTACATAAAAATTATATGACAAAACAAAAAGAGTGTTCATAAGTCAAATCCCTTATGAACACTCGATATGGTGCGGGTGACAGGACTTGAACCTGCACACCGGTAAGCACAAGAACCTAAATCTTGCGTGTCTGCCAATTCCACCACACCCGCATAGGTGCTCTTAATTTTTACACGGCATAGCAAACCGAGGCGGAGCTAATCGCTTAATCCGCAATGAGATTATTATAACAGATTTATTTTTAAAAATCAAGAGAATTTTAAATTTCATTTTGCACGAATTTCGTACGAAAAAGTATGTGACAGGTTTTAAGGTGAATATAATGCTTTTTGCTATAAGTATATCTATAAAATTTTTGGAATCAATATCTTAGTATTGACAATATACCATACGGGGGTATATAATAAATATACCCTTATGGGGTATGAAAGTATAAAGGACTGATTTTATGGCATGTGAAAATTGTCACAGTAATAAAACAAAGCAAAGAAGCGAGAAAGAGTACAAGGCTCTCATCAATCGTCTTAACCGCATAGAGGGGCAGATAAGGGGTATTAAAGGTATGCTTGAGAAAAATGCCTATTGCACCGATATTATGGTTCAGGTTTCTGCCGTTAATGCGGCACTCAATTCATTTAATAAAGAGCTGCTTGCAAATCATATCAAAACCTGTGTGGCGGAGGATATTCGCAACGGTAAAGACGAAACAATTGACGACCTTGTCGCAACCTTGCAAAAGCTTATGAGGTAGGTGCTTTTGATGAAAAAATTTAATGTTACGGGAATGAGTTGTGCTGCTTGCAGTTCCCGTGTTGAAAAAGCGGTTTCAAAGGTTGAGGGCGTACAGTCCTGCTCGGTAAGCCTGCTTACAAATTCTATGGGAGTAGAGGGCAGTGCAAGTGACGAGAGCATAATCGCAGCCGTTGAAAAGGCGGGTTACGGTGCGAGTGTGGCAGGCGCAGAGAAAAAACAGTCTGCCGAAACCGATCAATTGAAAGATAAAGACACTCCTGTTCTTATGCACAGACTTATTGCATCTGTCGGTTTTCTTGCAGTGCTGATGTATATATCTATGGGACATATGATGTTGGGTTGGCCTTTGCCAAACTTTTTTACAGACAACCACATCGCTATGGGACTTGTTCAGCTGTTGCTATGCGTTATAATAATGGTGATTAACCAAAAATTCTTTATAAACGGCTTTAAAGGATTAATTCATCGTTCGCCGAATATGGATACGCTTGTTGCGCTTGGTTCGGGTGCATCGTTTGTATATAGCGTATATGCACTTTTTGCTATGACAGACGCTCAGGTAAAAGGCAATGCTGAACTTGTTATGAGTTATATGCACGAGTTCTATTTTGAATCGGCGGCAATGATTCTTACGCTGATTACGGTGGGCAAAATGCTTGAGGCTCACTCAAAAGGTAAGACGACAAATGCGCTCAAGGCACTTTTGAACCTTGCACCTAAAAAAGCAACCTTGTTGATTGACGGCAAAGAAACCGAAGTAACTGTTGATAAGGTGAAAAAAGGCGATGTATTCGTTGTTCGTCCGGGTGAGAGTATTCCCGTTGACGCTGAAATCACAGATGGCAGTACAGCTGTTGACGAGTCGGCTCTTACAGGCGAGAGTATTCCCGTTGATAAAACATTAGGTGACAGCGTGTCGGCAGGTACTATCAATAAATCAGGCTTTATTAAATGCAGTGCAACGGCTGTAGGAGAAGACACTGCGCTTTCTCAAATTATTAAAATGGTAAGCGACGCTGCGGCAACCAAAGCTCCCGTAGCTAAAATTGCCGATAAGGTTTCGGGTGTATTCGTTCCTGCAGTAATCGTGATAGCCCTTATTACCATTGCGGTTTGGCTTTTGTGCGGTCAGACTGTAGGTTATGCGCTTGCAAGAGGTATATCGGTTCTTGTAATCAGTTGCCCGTGCGCACTCGGACTTGCCACACCTGTTGCTATTATGGTCGGCAACGGAATGGGCGCAAGAAAAGGTATTCTCTTTAAAACCGCAGCATCTCTTGAAGAGGCAGGCAAAACTCAAATTGCCGTACTTGACAAGACGGGTACTATCACTAAGGGCGAACCAAAGGTTACAGATATTATTCCGTTTGAAATCACAGAAAATGAACTTTTAAAATATGCATATTCAATTGAAGTCAAAAGCGAACATCCGCTTGCAAAAGCGATAATCGTAAAAGCGGAGGAACTTTCTTTAAATCCGTATGAAGTTACAGATTTTAAGGCTGAATCGGGTAGCGGATTGTCTGCCGAATACAACGGTAAAAGGATTATCGGCGGCAGTAAGAAATATATTTCTTCAATTATCGGTATTTCAAACGATATATTAAGCAAAGCCGACAAACTTTCCGAAGAGGGCAAAACACCGCTGTTCTTTATGCTCGATAACAAGCTTTTGGGAATAATAGCCGTTGCCGATGTAATAAAAGAGGAAAGTCCGCAGGCTATTAAACAATTACAAAATATGGGCATTAAGGTTGTAATGCTCACGGGCGACAATGAGAGAACAGCTAAGGCTGTAGGAAAACTTGCAGGTGTTGACGAAGTTATTGCAGGCGTACTGCCTGACGGTAAAGAAAAAGTTGTTGCCGAACTCAAAAAGCAGGGCAAGGTTCTTATGGTCGGCGACGGTATAAATGACGCACCTGCGCTTACAAGAGCGGATATAGGTATGGCAATTGGTTCGGGTACGGACATTGCAATTGATGCCGCCGATGTTGTTTTTATGAAGAGCAAACTTACGGATGTTCCCGCAGCGGTAAGACTTAGCCGCAAAACATTAAGAAATATCCACGAAAATCTTTTCTGGGCATTTATCTATAATGTTATCGGTATTCCGCTTGCGGCAGGCGTTTGGATTCCGTTGCTCGGCTGGCAGCTTAATCCGATGTTCGGTGCAGCGGCAATGAGCCTGTCGAGTTTCTGCGTTGTAACCAATGCTCTAAGGCTGAATTTCTTTGACATTACAAATCCAAAGAAAGACAGAAAAATAAAATATAAATCAAAAAAGGATGATAATGCTATGACAAAGACAATGAAAATTGACGGTATGATGTGTTCACACTGCGAGGGCAGAGTAAAACAAAGTCTTGAGGGACTTGCACAGGTAAGTCAGGCAGAAGTAAGCCACGAAAAAGGCACTGCTGTTGTAACACTTACAGCAGAAGTTTCAAACGATGTACTCAAGAAAACTGTCGAAGACCAGGGATACAATGTAATTTCAATTTCATAATTTTATTTGCAGATGTCGATTTAAACGGCATCTGCAAATTTTTTGCAAAAAATTTTAAAAAAACTATTGACTTAAAGTCAGCTTTAACAGTTATAATATCTTTATAAAATTTACAGGAGATGTTATTATGTATATTGAAAAAATTAATTCACCTCAAGATGTAAAAGCACTCAATACGGAAGAAATGAAACAGCTTGCACAGGAAATGCGTACAGTCCTCATAAAAAAGTTAAGTATCCACGGCGGACACTTCGGCCCTAACCTCGGTATGGCGGAGGCTATTATAGCATTGCATTATGTGTTTAATTCACCTGTTGACAAGTTTGTCTTTGATGTATCGCATCAGAGTTACTGCCACAAAATTCTTACAGGCAGAAAAGACGCATTCATTTTTGAAGATAAGTATGACGATGTTTCAGGCTATGCAAATCCTGACGAAAGCGAGCACGATTTATTTAATATCGGTCACACCTCAACATCTGTCAGCCTTGCGTCGGGTCTTGCAAAGGCAAGAGATTTAAACGGCGGCAAGGAAAATGTAATTGCCGTAATCGGCGACGGTTCGTTAAGCGGCGGAGAGGCTCTTGAGGGTCTTGATTATGCAGGCGAGTTTGACGGCAACTTTATTATTGTTGTAAACGATAATGATATGTCTATCGCCGAAAATCACGGCGGACTTTATAAAAATCTCAAACTTTTAAGAGATACGGACGGTAAGGCAGAGTGTAACCTCTTTAAGGCAATGGGACTTGACTATGTATTTGTCAAGGACGGCAACGATATTGAACAGCTTATTTCAGCTTTTGAAAGCGTAAAAGACATTGACCACCCTGTAGTCGTTCATATTTGCACACAAAAGGGTAAGGGTTATGCTCCTGCCGAAAAGGACAAAGAGAATTGGCACTGGTGTATGCCGTTTGACATTGAAACAGGCAGATCTAAATTTGAATTTGACGGCGAAAGCTATGACGATATTACGGTAAATTATCTTCTTGATAAGATGAAGAACGATAAAAGCGTTGCTGTTATTACTTCGGGCACACCTACAGTTGCAGGCTTTACAAAGGACAAGCGTGACATTGCAGGCAAGCAGTTTATTGATGTAGGCATTGCCGAGGAGCACGCAGTTGCTCTTGCTTCGGGTATGGCAAAAAACGGCGCTAAACCTGTTTACGGTGTTTACAGTTCATTTATACAGCGAACATATGACCAGATTTCACAGGATTTATGTATTAATTCAAACCCTGTTACAATTATTGTTTTTGCTGCGACAGTATTCGGTATGAACGATGTAACTCACCTCGGTATCTACGATATTGCAATGCTTTCAAATATTCCGAACCTTGTATATCTTGCACCTACTTGCAAGGAAGAATATCTTGCTATGGTTGAATGGAGTATGTCGCAGAGAAAGTACCCTGTTGCAATCAGAGTACCGGGCAATGGAGTTGTTTCAAATCCGAATTACAAACCGATTGACTTTGACAATCTTAACAAATACAGCGTCACAAAAGAAGGTGGCAAGGTTGCAATTCTCGGACTCGGCACATTCTATCAGCTCGGTGAAAGTGTTGCCGATGAAATTAAAAAGCAGTACGGTATTGACGCTACCGTTGTAAATCCTGTTTACATTACAGGTACGGACAAAGACTTGCTTGCAGAACTTGCAAAAACTCACGATGTTGTAATTACACTTGAGGACGGTATTCTTAACGGCGGTTTCGGCGAAAAAATTGCAAGATTTTACGGTAAATCGGATGTCAAAGTATTTAACTACGGCTTAAAGAAAGAGTTTCTCGACAGATATGACTATAATGAAGTTCTTGCCGAAAATCATCTCACCAAAGAGCAGATTTGCGAGGATATTAAAGATTTTATCTGATTTAAGTTGACAATTACAATCAAATAGTATTAAAATATTAGGGCAGAGTTTTTCTGCCCTGATTTTTATTTTAGGAGTTTTTATGAATTTAACCTACGAACAAAACAAACGCTATTCAAGACAGCTTGTAATGAAAGAGATAGGAGAGAGCGGACAGAAAAAGTTGCTTTCTTCAAGCGTACTTGTAATCGGTGCGGGCGGTCTTGGCTCACCTGCGCTTATGTATCTTGCAAGCGCAGGAGTAGGCACAATTGGCATTGCAGACGCCGACGAAGTTGATGTGTCTAATCTGCAAAGACAGGTTATACATAACTGTGCCGATATAGGCAAAGCAAAAGTTGAATCGGCTAAGGAAAAAATAAATAAGTTGAATCCCGATGTTAATGTCAAAACCTACAAAACATATGTGAACAGTGAAAATATAGCCGAGCTTATCTCTGATTATGATTTTGTGCTTGATTGCACCGATAATTTCGGCAGTAAGTTTTTGATTAACGATTACTGTGTAAAGACGGAAAAGCCGTTTTGTCATGCAGGCGTTGTCGGTTTTGAAGGTCAGCTTATGACATATATTCCGCGCAAATCTCCGTGCTACCGATGTGTTTTTGAAGAAGAACCGAAAGCGGGCGATGTACCTCTTCCAAAGGAGGTAGGAGTTATAAGTGCGGCTTGCGGAGTAACAGGCAGTTTGCAGGCAATGGAGGCAATAAAGTTTTTACTCTCAAAGGGTGAACTTTTATGCGGCTATATGCTTATTTATAATGCTTTAAATGCGTCTTTTCGCAAAATAAAACTCCCGAAACAAAACCCGAATTGCAAGGCTTGCGCAAAGCAGGCATAATAAAAATATAGGAGAAATTATGAATATCAGAGAATACCTTAAAAAGAGCAAGCTGATTGCAGACGGCTCTTTCGGCACATACTATTCCCAAAAATATAAAACGGTCGATATTCCCGAATATGCAAATATTACCGCTCCGCAGAGAATATCGGAAATTCATACCGAGTATATAAACAGCGGTGCAAAACTTATCAGAACCAACACTTTTGCGAGCAATACATACTCTCTTGACTGCTCAATCGAAAAGGTTAAGGAAAATATAAAAGCGGCTTACAAAATTGCAAAAGAAGCGGTTGAGCAGAGCGGAAAAGAAATATTTATCGCAGGCAATATCGGTCCTGTTCCCGCAGTTTTTCAGCCTGATTTTGAGGCTGTGGAAGAAGAATACTATCAGATTGCGAAAACTTTTATAGATGAGGGCGCAGATATTTTATGTTTTGAAACCTTTACACAGTCCGAACATATTATGCCTGCAATAAAGAGAATTAAAGAGGAATGTAATCCGTTTATAATTGTGCAGTTCTGCGTGAATCAGTACGGTTACAGTGAGGCGGGCGAAAGTGCTGAAAGACTTGTTAGCGAAACTGCATTTTCAAAATGCGTTGACGCCGTAGGTCTTAACTGTGGTGTAGGTCCTGCCCATATGCAGCAGATATTGTCAAAAATTAATCTTAACAACAATTGTTTTGCCACGGCTATGCCAAATGCCGGTTATCCTTTACTTGTGCGCAACCGTGTAAAATATGCTGATAATCCGATATATTTTGCGTCTAAGGTAAATGGTATGGCTTTGCTCGGAGCGGATATTATAGGCGGTTGCTGTGGTACAACACCTGATTACATAAGAGAAGTTGCAAAAACCATTGACCTTACACCTACCGTAAAATCGGATGAAACTTCCGCAAACAACGAAAACGAAAAGCCTGTTATAAAAAAGAGCTTTTTCAGAAATGCCGACGGTACAATTAAAGATAAAAAGCTTATTGCGGTAGAACTTGCTCCGCCTTTCGGCGCAGATGATAAAAAACTGCTTGAGGCAGCACATATGCTCAAAGGTCTTGGAGTAGACGTACTAACATTTCCCGATTCTCCTTCGGGCAGAACAAGAATCGACTCTGTGCTTATGGCGCAGAAAGTCAAGAATGTAACGGGTTTTGAAGTTATGCCGCACATCTGTTGCCGTGACAAAAACGCCATTGCCATGCGCTCAACTTTTCTTGGCGCAAGTATAAACGACATTAATAATTTTCTTATCATAACAGGCGACCCTATCCCCGTTATGGCAAGACAAGTAGTAAAGTCTGTGTTTAATTTCGACTCCGTGGGTCTTATGCGCATTGCCGATGAAATGAACAGCGAGGCATTAAAAGACAGTCCGCTCACTTACGGCGGCGCTATAAATCAGAGCAGACGAAGAATAGAATCGGAAATTAAGCGTGTACAAAAGAAAATGGAGGCAGGCGCAGAATTTTTCCTTACTCAACCTGTATTTACAGCAGAAGATGCCGAGCGTTTGCGCAGAGTAAAAGAAGAAACGGGTGCAAGAATTTTGTGCGGAATTATGCCGTTGGTCAGCCGCAAAAATGCTCTGTTTATGAAAAACGAAATTTCGGGAGTTAATGTTACGGATGAAGTTATTGAGCGTTATCCCGAAAATGCCGACCGTGAAGACGGCGAAAATGTAGGTGTTGAACTTGCAAAAGAAATGATTGCGGCTACAAGAGATTTTGCGGACGGTTATTATTTTTCTTTCCCGTTTAACCGAACATATTTGCTTAAGAGAATTATACAGGAAGTCTAAGATAAAATTTATGTAAAACCCTATAAATTTCTTGACAAAATATTAGTTTTGGTTTATTATAAATTTGTTGTAAGAGTATATCTTACTTAATTTAGCGTGAAAAAGATTTCTGTTTTCATGCAAATATA
>OHZW01000253.1_pt1 | contig 12233 bp, 9 predicted proteins | sample 1580641 | NCBI WGS metagenome assembly OHZW01 (sample SAMEA3882505, study PRJEB24775) | human gut metagenome | biome: human-associated habitat; feature: intestine environment; material: feces | place: Netherlands | collected 2009/2010
TTGATGCCAGAGATACCATTTGAAGGAGAGCCGAAGGCTGTGACTCGTGAGCCAAACGATATTGGAGAAAGCACTCCTGTAAACTCAGGAACGAGAGGGTGTAACCGCCCTCCGGTGCTCAGAACCGCTACGCTGTAAGGGTGGCGGACCAAAGCGGTCTACGCCAGGTTATGCGGGCTGGGGCCGCCTGGGGTAATTTGCTACGGCTTGTAGTTGTGGGCTTATAGATTACTGATTTTGGGGGAATTGACTGGTGAGTTGCAGATTTCTTGTGATTTTCTTGGTGGTTTCGAAGAAAAAGCGTAATTTTGCATTAGAGTATGAACGTTTAATATAAAGTTTATGGAAACAGCAATATTTAATCCGGTTCAGCAACACTTGTTGAAGATGTTTGCCTTTGATGGTTCAGAAGAAAGACTTTCTGAAGTGAAAACTGTTTTGAGTGATTATTTTCGCAAAAAAGCAGATGCTTGCTTAGAAGGTCTTTGGAATTCAGGGAAGCTGAATCAGGCAAAGCTTGATGAACTACGTCATCAAGACTTGCATACTATGTTGAAAAAGTAAAGTTTTATGGAAAGAATTGTATTGGATACTAACTGTCTGATACAGAGTATATCACCAAGAAGCCCATATCGTCGAATCTGGGATAGCTTTTTTGATGGTACTAATCTTTTATGCGTCACTACCTCCATATTAAACGAATATGAGGAAATATTAAATCTCTTGACCAATGAAGAGACTGCCAAATATATCATTGATGCAATTGTTAGTAATCCTTATACTATATTCATAACCGTATATTTTGATTTCAATTTGATTCAAAAAGATCCGGATGACAATAAATTTGTGGATTGTGCAATAACTGCTGGTGCTAGGTATATAGTTACCGAAGATCATCACTATGACGTAATAAAGTGGAAAGAATTTCCTGGTCTTGATGTTGTTGGCTTGGATGAATTCTTAAAATATTTATTAAAGATTAATCTTTAAACGAATTCTGAAGCTGTCTTTCGAAAACCTGCCTTCAATAGTCTTTACGCCCCCTTCGGTCCCCCCAGTTCTGGGGGACAGAAACCTAAAGGGTAAATCACCGTTAGCCCGTATGGCGGTACCTATATAATATATTACCTTTGCATCCGTAATCAAAACAGTTTGATAATGGAAACAAGGGAATATTTCGAAAAAGTGATGCAGGATTACAACCAAAATCGTAAAGGTCGTAGCTTGCGCAAGTATTATCAAGATGCATTCCTTTATGCAGAGCAGCTGTTGGGAAAAACTTATTGTTTTTCCACAACAGGAGATGACAAGAAGATTGTTTGTGCTTTTACGTTAGCAAATGATAGTATCAAGGCTGCATTAAGGTGGAATAAAAATAGGCTCAGGAGAGATTGTCTATCCACGGATAATCTCTCCTGAGCCTGAGATGAGTACGGAAATATCTTCTTCGTTGTCAAAACAGTTTGTAGGTGGTGCGGAGCACTTTGAACTCAGTGCGGCGGTTCAGCTGGTTGCATATCTCCTGATGCTCCCTGGTCTGCTTGAGGATGAAATCCTGGGTGAGCACATCGTCTTCCTTCAGCCAGGGATATTTCTCCGTGAGCTTCCTGCGGATTGTCTTCGGGCGTTCCTTGCCATATCCTACAGGGGTAAGGCGATCTTTTTCAATGCCGTGAGCTATGAGGTAATCCACTACCGACTGGGCGCGGCGCTGAGACAATCGCTTGTTGTACTCGCTGTTGCCTTTGTAATCGCAATGGGCACTCAGTTCGATGGTTACGTGGGAATTCTCTTTCAGCAAGGCTACGAGCTTATCCAGAGCCTGGGTGCTGGCTGGCGTCAGGGTAGCTTTGTCAAAATCATAGAAGATGTTGTCGATGAGTACTGGGGCTGAGATGGAAGCCAGCGGGAATTGGAGCACGTACTCCTTGCTCTCCTTTGCCGAATCTATTCGCAACTCCTCCTTGTGGTTGAGGAATCCCTTGCAGGAAGCCATCACAAGATAATCTACCTCAGGATGGATAGGCAGCGTAAACGAACCGTCACTCTTGACCGGCAGTTTCCTGTAGGTGCCATCGTTGCCTACTATCATCACCTGTGCGGCAGGAAGTTCGTAGCCGTCTTTTTCGTAAACCCATCCCTTCATCGTGGTGACAATCTCCGGATTTTGGAAAGAATAGATATGATCATAGCCGCGGCCATCCTTTCTGTTGGAAGAGAAGAAGCCACGGTTGTGCGGTCCCTCGAAGGTCATTCCGAAATCATCTGCTTCTGAATTGAGGGGATAGCCGGGATGTTCTATCTTATACTGCTGGGTCTTTTCGTCTATTCGGGCAATGTAGATGTCGAGACCGCCCATTCCTATATGGCCGTTACTGCTGAAATAGAGGTCGCCATTGGGGCGGAAGGTAGGGAACATCTCGTCGCCCGGCGTATTGATGGGGGCACCGAGGTTTTCTGCACCTCCCAGACCTGAAGGAGTGATGCGCACACGCCAGATATCGTAACCGCCCATTCCGCCCGGCATATCGGAAACGAAATAGAGCCATTCGCCGTCAGGACTGATGGCAGGGTGGGCGTAGGTGCTCAAGGTATCCTGGGTGATTTCCAGCTTCTGAACCTTTCCCCAGGCAGCATCCGAACGGGAAGAGGTGACGATCTGGGCAAATCGGGGAGAGGCTGGATCGGTGACGCATTGGGTGAGATACATCTCCTTGCCATCGGGAGTGAAGCAGCAGGCTCCCTCATCATAGTCGGTATTCAGACCAGTGGCGATGGCTTCCGGTCTGCTCCATTTTCCCTTGTCGTCTTTTTCTGAATAGAAGATATCGCCAGCCTTGGTGCCGGTGATTCCGCTGAGTTCATCGCCCTGCGCTTCGTTGCGGGTGGAGGTGAAGTAGATCTGTTCGTATTCATCGCCCAGGAGCATCGGTGAATAATCGGCTCTTCGGGAGGTGAAGACATCCATCTTCTTTACCTGATATCTGCTTCCGGCTTTTTTCCAGTTGGGAGCCATCTGGGCAGATTTCAATCCGTTCTGGGCTAGGATATTGTCGGGCATGGAATCCACGAGGATTCTGAATTCCTTTTCTGCCTGCTTGTATTCGCCGTTTTTCAGGAGCAGACGGGCGTAAGCCAGACGGTCATCGAGGGAAGCCTGGTTATAGCGGATGGCATTGCGGTAAGCATTCACAGCCTTGGGGGTAGCATTGATCTTGTTGTAGCAGCGTGCCATCTTCAAGGCTAGCTTTCCCCGGTTTTCACGCTCCTTGGGAGGTGTCTTGGTGTAGGCTTGCTTGAATTGGTCGGCAGCATCATAGTATTCGCCTAAAGAAAGGAACTTTTCTCCCTTCTTCAGGTTCTTGTCAATGCCGCAGCTTATCAGAAGGAGGCAGCAAAAGGCAGTTATGATATGATGGAATCTGATATGCTTCATATTACCTCTATATTCGTGAATTTACATCTGTGAGAATGGCTGGCGATATTGGCAGCCTGCCTTCCAGTTGCTGCAGCCATAGGCGGTCTTGCCCTTGATGATGACGCCCTTTCCGCAGAGCGGACATGGTTTGCCTACCATTGGGTCGGCTGGAGTCTGTGATGTTGAAGCAGGCTGTGCTGCATCTTGAGTCGCTGCATCCTTTTTCTTTGTTTCTGCCTTCTTTGTTTCAGCCTTCTTTGCTGCCGTTTTCTTCTTTTCCGGTTTTTTCTTGAGATCTTCCTCCGTCATGATGGTGACTCTTCGGCTGCTGTTATCCGATAGAACATCGATGACTATCTGGTTGATCTGCTCTTTCAGACCGTTGATGAATTCGGCAGGGTCGTAGGTCTTGTGCTCGATGTCTCGGAGCTTTTTCTCCCAGATACCCGTCAGCTCACAGCTCTTCAGGAGTTCCTCATGGATGGTGTCGATGAGTTCGATACCTGTTGGCGTTGCCATCAGGTTCTTGCGCTGGCGGCGGATGTAGTGGCGCTTGAAGAGAGTTTCGATGATGCCGGCACGGGATGATGGACGGCCGATGCCGTTCTCCTTCAATGCCGCACGAAGTTCCTCGTCTTCTACGAATTTACCCGCAGTCTCCATCGCACGGAGTAGGGTAGCTTCGGTGTAATATTTCGGTGGCGTGGTCCATTTCTCCGTCAGGGTAGGCTGATGGTCGCCCGATTCGCCTTTCACGAAAGAAGGGAGGGTTCTTTCTTCTACCACTTCCTTCTTGGCACCGTTTCCGTTTCCGTCGCCTGCATTTCCACCATCATTTCCGTTGGCATTATCTGCATCGTCGTCCTCTGCATTCTTCGCATCCTTGGCATAGACTACTCGCCAGCCCGGTTCCAGAATCTCCTTACCGCTCACCTTAAACTCTATCTTTTCCGGTTTGGGTCCGTCTTCGTTGATGACCTCGCCCAATACGGTGGTGGTAGAGAACTTACAATCCGGATAGAACACGCTGATGAATCGCTTGGCGATGAGATCATAGACATTCGCCTCCATATCGGTGAGTCCGGTTGGCGGAACTCCGGTTGGGATGATGGCGTGGTGATCGGTTACCTTGCTGTTATCGAATACCTTCTTGCTCTTCGGCAACTTCTTGCCGGTGGCTGCGAGCTGCTGGATGAGCGGGAGGTATTTCTGCTGACTGGCTATCTTTGCCTGGCTCACACCATTCAGAATCTGCGGACATTTCGGATAGATATCGTCTGTCAGAAACTGGGTATCTACACGAGGATAAGTGGTATATTTCTTCTCGTAGAGACTCTGGATGAGTTTCAGCGTAATATCGGCAGAGTAGGCAAACTTCTTGTTGCAATCCACCTGCAGTGAGGTGAGGTCGTAGAGATGAGGTGGCGCCTCGTTTCCCTTCTTCTTGCTTACATCGGTAACGGTGAAGGGTTTGCCGGCGATGGTACTGAAAGCCTTCTCGCCTTCCTCCTTGCTGGTAAACTTGCCGCTGGTTGCCGTAAACTGGGTGTCGCGATAGATGGTGGCGAGTACCCAGTAAGGTTCAGAAACGAAGTTGTCGATTTCCTTCTGGCGGTTTACGATGAGGGCAAGGGTAGGGGTCTGCACTCTACCGATGCTGAGCACCTGTCGGTTCTGACCATATTTCAATGTATAAAGTCGGGTGGCGTTCATGCCGAGAATCCAGTCGCCGATGGCACGGGAAAGTCCGGCAAGATAGAGAGACTGATATTCCCCCTGGTCTTTCAGTTCCTGGAATCCCTGCTTGATGGCTTCATCGGTCATGGATGAAATCCACAGTCTCTTGACGGGGCATTTTGCCTGCGCCTTCTGCATCACCCATCTCTGGATGAGCTCTCCTTCCTGTCCGGCGTCACCGCAGTTGATGATGCTGTCGGCAGCCTGCATCAGTTTTTCTATGGTGGCAAACTGCTTCTTGATGCCTTTATCGTTGATGAGCTTGATACCGAAACGCTGTGGAATCATCGGCAACGCCGAAAGGCTCCAATGTTTCCACATCGGAGTATAATCATCCGGTTCTTTCAGCTCACAAAGGTGGCCGAAAGTCCATGTTACTTGGTAACCATTACCTTCCATATAACCGTCGCGCGCCGACGTAGCCCCGATGATTCGGGCAATGTCCTTAGCCACGCTCGGTTTCTCTGCTATACAAACTATCATTCTTTATTCTTATTTCTGTTTGCAAAGGTACAATAAAATAATGAGATAGCCATCATTTCGGCTCCTTTTTCTCATGGCAGAGAATAAAAAAGCCCCGTAAGGCTTGGGCCTTACAGGGCGTATTTCATATAAATCTGCGTGCGATTACTCGTACTCCTGCCAGCTCTTGATCTGAAGCTGATCCTGGCTCAATGTGCAGAATGCCTCGATGAAGGCGGAAGCCAGACGGGCATTGGTGATCAGAGGAATGTTGTGGTCGATGGCGCCACGACGGATTCTGTAACCATTGGTCAACTCACGCTTGGTGTGATTCTTAGGGATGTTGACGATGAGGTCGAACTTGTGGTCGGCAATCATCTGCATCACGTTAGGAATATCCTTGTGGTCCTCATCAGGCCATCCTACGGCTGTAGCCTTCACGTTGTTCTCGTTCAGGAACTTCGCTGTACCGGCAGTAGCGTAGATGGTGTAACCGTTCTTCACCAAAGCCTGAGCAGCATCGAGCAGAGAAGCCTTCTCCTTGGCACCACCGCTTGAAAGCATGATGCCCTTGTCCTTTGAAGGAATCTTGTAGCCGGTGGCAATCAATGAGTTGAGCAATGCCTCCTCGAAAGTATCACCCATACAACCTACCTCACCGGTAGAACTCATATCCACACCCAAAACAGGGTCGGCGTTCTGCAAGCGGGCGAATGAGAACTGTGAAGCCTTCACACCCATGCGGTCGATATCGAAGGCAGACTTGTCTGGCTTCTGATATGGAGCGTCGAGCATGATGCGGGTAGCCGTCTCGATGAAGTTGCGCTTCAATACCTTGCTCACGAATGGGAATGAACGGGATGCACGGAGGTTACACTCGATCACCTTCACATCGCGCCCCTTAGCCAGATACTGGATATTGAAAGGACCCGAGATGTTGAGCTCCTTGGCAATGGCACGTGAAATCTTCTTGATCTGACGGGCTGTAGCGAAGGAAATCTGCTGGGCAGGGAAGGTCATGGTAGCGTCACCAGAGTGAACACCTGCATACTCTACGTGCTCTGAAATACCATACTCTACAATCTCACCGTTCTGAGCCACACCGTCAAACTCAATCTCGTTGGTCTCTGTCATAAACTGAGAGATAACCACTGGGTACTCCTTGGAAACCTCAGAAGCTGCCTCCAGGAAGCGACGCAACTCATCATCATCGTGGCAAACGTTCATGGCTGCACCGGAAAGAACGTAAGATGGACGAACGAGAACAGGATAGCCTACCTCGTCGATGAACTTCTGAACATCCTCCATAGAGGTGAGGGCGCTCCACTTAGGCTGGTCGATGCCCAGCTTATCGAGCATGGCAGAGAACTTACCACGGTTCTCGGCACGGTCGATGTTGACAGGAGATGTACCCAGGATTGGCACAGACTGGCGATGGAGCTTCATAGCCAGGTTGTTTGGAATCTGACCACCTACTGAAACAATCACACCACGTGGTGACTCCAGGTCGATGACATCGAGTACACGCTCGAATGAAAGCTCATCGAAGTAGAGACGGTCGCACATATCGTAGTCGGTAGATACGGTCTCCGGGTTGTAGTTAATCATGATTGACTTGTAACCCAACTTGCGTGCTGTGTTGATGGCGTTTACTGAACACCAGTCGAACTCTACGGAAGAACCGATGCGGTAAGCACCCGAACCGAGAACGATGACAGACTTCTCGTTCTTGTAGTAGTTGATGTCGTAACCCTCTACAGCGTATGTCATGTAAAGATAGTTGGTGAGGTCAGGATGCTCGCTAGCCACAGTAGGGATGCGCTTTACGGCTGGCAGAATGTTCAGCTTCTTGCGCAGGGCACGAACTGCGAGCACCTCCTTCTCCATATTGGTGTTCTGAGTCTTCAATACGAAGCGGCCAATCTGGAAGTCAGAGAAGCCCAATACCTTAGCCTCGCGCAATACCTCGGCTGGAATCTCCTCCAGAGTATTGTATTCAGAAAGCTTGTGCTTGTAATCTACGATATTCTTCATGCGCTCGATGAACCAAGGGTCAATCTTGGTCAGCTCCTCGATGCGCTCGATGGTGTAACCTTCCTCCAAAGCCTGGGCGATGGCGAAGATACGGAGGTCGGTAGGGTTAGAAAGCTCCTCATCCAGGTTATCAAACTTGGTGTGGTCGTTGCCAACGAAACCGTGCATTCCCTGTCCAATCATACGGAGACCTTTCTGGAGCATCTCCTCGAATGAGCGGCCGATAGACATGATTTCGCCTACAGACTTCATGGAAGAACCAATCTTGCGGCTTACACCGGCAAACTTGGTGAGGTCCCAACGAGGAATCTTGCAGATCATATAGTCGAGTGATGGAGCCACATAAGCAGAGTTAGGAGTACCCATCTCGCCAATCTGGTCGAGTGTATAACCGAGGGCAATCTTGGCAGCAACGAAGGCGAGCGGATAACCGGTAGCCTTGGAAGCAAGAGCAGAAGAACGGCTCAAGCGAGCATTGATCTCGATGATACGGTAGTCGTTGGTCTCAGCATTGAAAGCATACTGGATGTTGCACTCACCCACGATGTTGAGGTGACGTACACACTTCACGGCGATGTCCTGCAACATCTTCACCTGCTCGTCGGTAAGAGAACAGGTAGGAGCTACTACGATAGACTCACCCGTGTGGATACCCAGTGGGTCGAAGTTTTCCATAGAGGCAACGGTGAAGCAACGGTCGTTAGCATCACGGATGCACTCAAACTCAATCTCCTTCCATCCCTTCAAGCTCTCCTCAACGAGTACCTGAGGTGCGAAAGTGAAGGCAGATTCAGCAATCTCCTTGAACTCCTCTTCGGTCTTGCAGACACCAGAACCGAGACCACCCAGCGCGTAGGCAGAACGGATCATGATAGGGTAGCCGATGTTGCGTGCCGCAGCCACAGCCTCCTCCATGTTCTCGCAAGCGTGGCTTACAGGAACCTTGAGGTCAACCTTGTTAAGCTCCTTTACGAAGAGGTCGCGGTCTTCTGTGTTCATGATAGCCTCTACCGAGGTACCCAATACATCAACACCATACTCCTTGAGCACACCACTGAGGTAGAGTTCTGTACCAACGTTCAAACCCGTCTGTCCACCCCAAGCCAGCATGATGCCGTCTGGGCGCTCCTTCTTGATAATTTCAGTTACAAAAAAAGGTGTCACCGGCAAGAAATAAACCTTGTCAGCAATACCTTCACTCGTCTGAATTGTAGCAACATTTGGATTAATGAGGACAGAACTAATACCCTCCTCACGCAAAGCCTTGAGAGCCTGCGAACCGGAATAGTCAAACTCACCTGCCTGGCCGATTTTCAAAGCACCGGAACCCAGAACTAGGACTTTCTTAAGCTGTTTCTTCATCATGTTATTTAACTATAAGTTTATTCTTAATAATAAAAAGTCTCTTCTGAAAATGTCTTGTTTAGTATCTATTTAGTTTCTTAGTCAGATTACTAAGGAAGATACACTATTTCGGGCAGCAAAGATACGTTAAATATCTGAATCATCCAAATTTTCTGCCATTCTTTACAGTTAAATAACATCAATTATTTAAAAATCCTTTTGGGATTGTCTCATTTTTGCTATTTTTTTGTTACTTTTGCAGCGCCTACAGAAATGTAGTAGAATGTTTCGAGAATAATAAAACAATAGCTTACAAGATAAAGTGATAACAACAATGAAAGTCGGATTATTCGTCCCTTGTTATGTGGATGCTTTATACCCTGAAGCGGGTGTGGCTACATACAAGTTGCTTAAGCATTACGGACTAGACGTGGGTTATCCCGAAAAACAGACTTGCTGCGGCCAGCCAATGGCTAATGCCGGTTTTCAGGACAAGTCGGAGAAGGTCATAGAGACATTTGATGAGCTGTTCAAGGATTACGATTACATCGTAGCTCCTTCTGCCTCATGTGCTGCTTACGTAAAGGTGTATTATCCTAAAATCCTTGAGGGTAAGCACGAGTGTATTTCATCCAAGAAGATCATGGATGTTGTGGAGTTCCTTCACGATGTGCTGAAGGTGGATCATGTGCCGGGAAAATTCCCGCATGCGGTGAGTGTGCACAACAGTTGTCACGGTGTGCGCGAACTGGGATTGTCATCTCCTTCAGAGCGCCACATCAAGCCGTTCAACAAAATCATTGACTTATTAAATATGGTGGAAGGCATTACCATCCACGAACCGGAGCGCAAGGATGAGTGCTGTGGATTCGGCGGTATGTTCTCTATCGAGGAGCCTGCCGTTTCTACCCGTATGGGAGAGGATAAGATCAAGCGCCACATGGCTACAGGCGCTGAGTTTGTTACCGGACCGGATTCTTCCTGTCTGATGCACATGGCGGGTATTGCCAAGAAGGAGAATATGCCGATCAAGTTTATCCATGTTGTTCAAATTTTAGCTGCAGGACTATGAGTACAGAACATTCCAAGAGAGCTGCGAAGTTTACGCAGAACGTAGAGAAGACCACCTGGCACGACGCTACCTTCTGGTCTGTTCGTCAGAAGAGAGATAAAATGGCGCAGGAACTTCCTGAGTGGGAAGACCTACGCGAGCATGCGTCTGAAATCAAGATGCACACCATTACCCATCTTGCCGATTACCTCGATATGTTTTCCAAGAACCTGGAGAGCCGTGGGGTGAAGGTGCACTGGGCAAAGGATGCGCAGGAATTCAATGAGATTGTGCTCGGTATCCTGAAGGATCATAACGTGAAGAAGATGGTGAAGTCGAAGTCGATGCTCACCGAGGAGTGCGAGATGAATCCGTATTTGGAGCAGCACGGAATCGATGTGGTAGAGACCGACCTGGGTGAGCGCATCATCCAGCTCCTGCACCAGAAGCCAAGCCACATCGTGATGCCTGCCATCCATCTGAAGCGTGAGGAAGTGGGAAAGATGTTCGAGGAGAAGGGAATCTCCAAGGAAATCGGTAACTACGATCCTACTTATCTGACCCGCTGCGCCCGCCATCATCTCCGCGACCAGTTTATGGAAGCTGGAGCAGGTATGACTGGCTGTAACTTCGGTGTGGCTGCCACAGGCGATTGCGTGGTCTGCACCAACGAGGGAAATGCCGATATGACCACTTCCATGCCTAAGCTCCACATCGTGGCGATGGGTATCGAGAAGCTGGTTCCTGATTATAAGTCACTGGCAGTATTCCAGCGTCTGCTCTGCCGCTGCGGAACCGGTCAGCCTACTACCGCCTTTACCTCTCATTTCCGCCAGGCTCGTCCGGGTGCTGAGATGCATGTGGTTCTGGTGGATAATGGCAGAAGCGATATTCTCGCCGACAAGGACCACTGGCAGACCTTGAAGTGCATGCGCTGCGGAGCCTGCATGAACACCTGTCCGGTTTATCGCCGTTCAGGCGGATACAGTTACACCTATTTCATTCCGGGTCCTATCGGTGTGAACCTGGGAATGCTGAAGAATCCTCAGAAGTACAGCGACAATGTTTCAGCCTGCACCTTGTGCTTGTCTTGCGACAATGTATGCCCTTCCAAGGTAGGTCCTGGTTCTCAGATTTACGCTTGGCGCCAGAGTCTGGAGAGATTGGGCAAGGCTAATCCTGTGAAGAAGGCGATGTCGAATGGCATGAAATATCTCTTCGATCGTCCTGCGCTCTACACCACAGCCTTGAAGTTTGCGCCACTTGTCAATCTGATTCCTGAGTGCTGCACGCACTTCAGCAACTGGAATGCGTGGGGTATCGGTCACACCATGCCTGAGTTTGCGAAGAAGAGCTTCCACCAGCTTTGGAAAGAAGGAAAGGTGAAGTAGTGGCTAATCATAAAGTTCAAAGTTCAAATTTCAAAGTTCAATGAATAAAGAAGATTTCCTGAACAAGTTGCGTAAGAATACGCACGTTCAATTCGATATGCCTGCCGTAGATGTCAAGGGAATCCAGTATGAGGATACCTTGAAGCAGTTTATTGAGATGACTGAGTCTGTGGGTGGACACGTGATAGAGGCTGAGGCGGGCGAGAGCCTGGATGAGCTGGTGAAGAAGGCTTATCCGGAGGCGAAGGTCTTTGCTTCCAACCTGCCTGAGATTACCATCGCGCAGAAGAATCCTGATACCGTGGCTGAGGCCAACGACCTGAATGGTACCGATGTGGGTATTGTCCGTGGAGAAGTGGGTGTTGCCGAGAACGGCTGCGTCTGGATTCCTCAGACCATGAAGGAGAAAGCGGTGCTTTTCATCTCGGAATACCTTGTGATATTCCTCGAAAAAGAGAAGATTGTGAACAATATGCATGAAGCATATAAACTGATAGATACAGGCGAATATGGTTTCGGAACCTTTATTTCCGGTCCGTCAAAGACAGCTGATATTGAGCAGGCCTTGGTAATGGGTGCTCATGGGGCACGGGATGTGATGGTAGTGCTGATATAAATATATTGTTTCTTATACATAAAAAGGAGATGAGGCGAAAATTATGGGGCTCATCTCCTTAACGGAACTTAAGTACCGGATAGACGGTAAGTTTGTCTTTTCTAATTTAAATATACGGTATTGAAATATTCACCAAATAACGTTTTGGCTGTTTCCAATTGTTCTAAAGTATTTTCTTTT
>OHZW01000260.1_pt1 | contig 11857 bp, 5 predicted proteins | sample 1580641 | NCBI WGS metagenome assembly OHZW01 (sample SAMEA3882505, study PRJEB24775) | human gut metagenome | biome: human-associated habitat; feature: intestine environment; material: feces | place: Netherlands | collected 2009/2010
AGAATGTTTCTTGTGACTGTGGTGTTTTTAAATACAGCAAAAAATAAACAGGAGCTGGAAAATGCGGTATTTCAGACGGCAGGTATTGCACAGAAATACAACTGTGTATTAAAAAGACTGGACTATCAGCAGGAGCAGGGCCTTATGAGCAGTTTGCCGCTTGGAAGAAACTGGATTCCAATCAAGCGGGCATTGACTACCACATCGACAGCTATTTTTGTTCCATTTACGACGCAGGAACTGTTTATGGGTGGGGAATCTATCTATTATGGGTTAAATGCCCTGTCTAATAACTTAATCATGGCAGATCGGAAAAAGCTGAAAAATCCCAATGGTCTGATACTTGGTACTCCTGGATCTGGTAAATCCTTTGCGGCAAAAAGAGAGATTACCAATGTATTTATTGTCACAAAAGACGACATTATCATCTGTGATCCGGAGGGTGAATATTTTCCGTTAGTCCGGGCATTTAACGGGCAGGTTATCCGTATTTCTCCGACCAGTCATGATTACATCAATCCAATGGATATTAACATCAATTATGCGGATGATGACGATCCGCTATCGTTGAAATCAGATTTTATCCTTTCGCTTTGTGAACTGGTAGTAGGAGGAAAAAACGGTCTGGAACCAGTGGAAAAAACAATCATTGACCGATGTGTGCGTCTGGTATATCAGGACTATCTTTCAGAACCGGTTCCGGAGAAAATGCCAATTCTGGAAGATCTATATAATCTGCTTCGCAAACAGGAAGAGGCTGAGTCGCAGCGGCTGGCAACGGCACTGGAAATCTATGTCAATGGTTCCCTTAACGTGTTCAACCACCGTTCCAATATCCAGATGGATCAACACCGGGTACTGTGTTTCCAGCTTAAGTCACTGGGAAAAGCCTTAAAGGAAATCGGGCTTTTGATCATGCAGGATGCGGTGTGGAACCGTGTCACGGCCAATCGCTCCAAACATAAAACAACCTGGTTCTATATCGACGAATTCCATCTTCTTTTGAAAGGGCAGACAGGAAGTTTCAGCGTGGAGATCTGGAAACGCTTCCGTAAATGGGGCGGAATCCCATCAGGTTTAACGCAGAATGTCAAGGACCTTCTGGCTTCCCGTGAGATCGAAAATATTTTTGAGAACTCGGACTTTATCTATATGCTCAACCAGGCCCAGGGAGACCGTCAGATTTTGGCAAAGCAGTTGGGGATCTCCCCGCACCAGCTTTCGTATGTGACCCATTCCGGTCCCGGCGAGGGGCTTTTGTTCTTTGGAAATGTGATCATCCCCTTTGTGGACCACTTCCCGAAGGACACACTCTTGTACAGCGTGCTTACCACAAGACCGGATGAAGTGGCGGGGACCAAAGCATGAGGCAAAAATTAAAATGGATCGGAGGTGAGAACAATGGCACACGACAGGGAATTTCAAAGGAAGCGTAAAGATACCCGGATGCCGGTGCGTGATTCCCACGGGGAGGATCAGCCGGCAGCCAGGCAGACCGAACAGGATTTTGACCTGCGCAGGGCACGGGACACCCCTTCTTCTGTCAACGGCAAGACACACAGGCAGGACATCCCTGTACAGACGGAATTTTCCCATCTGTCACCGGAAACACCGGAGTCCTTGTTGGAACAGGGCGAAGCGTATGCAACCGCTTTGGATGGTTTTTCGGAACACTTTGAGACACCGGATGCTGCCAGGACAGCGCCCCCGATACAGGACAACGTGCGAAGCAATTTCCGGCAGGAGGCTTCCAGACGTTTTCTTGTAACAGAGAATGCGACAGACCATGATACCGGAAAATATGCTCCTTCTTCCGAAGGCTCAGCCACACCGGACAGCACAGACAGATCCAGTCAGGAACACCGTTACCGGACACATCAGCATGGGAACAAATACCAGCAGCGTTTTCAGGAAGCGGCACAGGCGGAGGAACAGGCAGCGCAGAAGGAAAAGGGTGTGGATAGCGAACCGCCAAAAACATCCAAGCTGGAATTTACTGCGGATGAACTGCCGCCGCAGACAGAGGATAAAAAGCTCACCCATGCAAGACGGAAGGCGGAACGGACTGCACAAAAAGCAGAGCAGGCACAAAATCGTCTGCCGGCCCGGAAGAAACTGCGCATGGAGACGGTTTCCGACCCGGAGACCGGAAAAGCCAAAAAACACTTAAAATTTGAAAAGGAGGTCAAATCCCAAAAGGTCCATGTAAAAGGACCTGTACCCCTGCGTCCGGTCAAGGCGGGCGCCAATACTGCCATTGGTTACGCTCATAAAAAGATTTATGAGGCAGAGGATGAAAATGTGGGCATCAAGGCAGCCCACCGCTCTGAACTTGTGGGCGAGGCAGGGCTTCGCACGGCATATCACCGGCATAAAACTGCCCCCTACCGAAAGGCAGCGAAATTACAGCAAAAATCAGCAAAGGCAAACGCAAGACTTGCCCACCGGCAGGCTCTTAGCGACCACCCGGAGCTGAAGAAACATGCGATTGCCCGGATATGGCAGAAACAAAAACTGAAAAGGCAGTATGCCAAGGCTGCCCGTGAAGCCGGGAAACAGGCAAAAAATGCCGCAGTCGCAACAGAGAGGGTCAGCGTCGGTATTGTCCATGCGGTCAAACGGCACCCTATGATCTGCCTTGTCCTCCTGCTTCTCCTTTTGGTAATTTTCCTGATCACGTCCCTGTTTTCCACGTTCTCCAATATTGGGACCGGCGGTCTGGGAAGTCTGGCTGCTTCTACCTATCTTGCAGACGATCAGGACATCAATCAGGCGGAGCTTACCTATACCGAGTGGGAAACAGATCTGCAAATGGAAATAGACAGGGTGGAATCAGACCGCCCCGGCTATGACGAATACCGGTATAACCTGGGTGCGATCGAGCATGACCCGTATGTGCTGATGGGGTATCTGACTTCTGCTTATCAGGGATTTACTTACGATGAAGTGGAAAGCGTGCTGCGGCAGCTTTTCCAGGAACAATATACCCTGTCCTTTTCAGAAGAAACCGAGATCCGTTACCGCACCGAAACTTCCGTTGACCCGGAAACCGGGGAAGAAACCCAGGAGGAAGTGCCTTATGAATGGCGCATCTTAAATGTCAAGCTCACAGTCACACCTCTGGAAAACCTGGTCGTTTCCCGGATGAACGCAGACCAGAAAGAGATCTGCGAGATCCTGCTGCAGACAAAAGGAAACCGCCAGTATGTCAAAAATGTCTTTGGCACCAACTGGCTCCCTTATGTGACCAGCTACTACGGCTACCGGGTACATCCCATCAGTGGGGAAAAGAACTATCACACCGGTGTGGACATCGGGATGCCGGAGGGCACAGAGATCCTTGCCGGGCATGACGGAACAGTCACCCTTGCGGGAAATGCCGGCAGTTATGGCTTATGTGTTGCTATTGAAGGCGAGGCATACGAAGGACATACCCTGACGACCAAATACGGGCACTGTTCCCAGATCCTTGTTTCTGCCGGGCAGGAGGTCAAAGCCGGGGATGTGATCGCAAAGGTCGGGAATACCGGAAATTCCACCGGTCCCCACCTGCATTTAGAAGTCCTGGTTGACGGCCAGTATTTGAATCCCCTGTATTTTGCCGATACCGGCGATACCAGCGAACGGCACCTGCCGGAAGTTGGTTCAGGCGGCACAGGAAACTACTTCGATTATGACATTCCACCGGAAGCCCTTGCGGATGAACAGTTTGCTGCAATGATGGCCGAGGCGGAAAAATATCTTGGCTATCCGTATGTATGGGGAGGCGCAAGCCCTTCCACTTCCTTTGACTGTTCCGGCTATGTGTCCTGGGTGATCAACAACTGCGGCGTCGGCTGGAATTTCGGAAGGCTGACTGCGGACGGTCTTTTAGGTGTATGTACGCCGGTATCAAGTGGGGATGCAAAACCGGGCGACCTGATCTTCTTCCAGGGGACCTACAATACCAGCGGCGCAAGCCATGTAGGGATCTATGTAGGAAATGGAATGATGATCCACTGCGGAGACCCGATCTCTTATGCCAACATCAATACAAGCTACTGGCAGCAGCATTTTTATACATTTGGGCGTCTGCCTTAACAGATTGGAGGTAATAAATTGAATCCTAAAATTGAAAAACTGGAAAAGGAAATTGAAAAGACCAAAACAAAGATTGCGGAAATGCAGGCAAAGCTCCATAAGCTGGAGGAACAGAAAACGGAGCTGGAAAATACCGATTATGTGGCGGTGGCGCGCAGTTTCAAACTGACGCCCCAGCAGCTTGCGGATTTTTTGAAATCACAGCAGGCAGCCCCTTCGGAAACTGTTTTACCGCAGGAGAAGGAGGATGTGCATGAGGCTTAAAAAACTTTCCCTGCTGCTGGCGCTTACGCTTCTTGTAAGTGTCAGCGCATTACCTGTAACGGCTCATGCCGGCGGTTCCAAAGACACCACACCGCCAACACTGACTGCTTCCCTGGAGGGCGATGCCCTGAAAATAGAAAGCAGTGACGATCTATCCGGCGTGGAGGCGGTCTTTGTTGATGAAAACCGTATCAACTCCCTTACCGATGGGAAAGCGTCGGTTGCACTAAAAGATTATGCAGGAACAGAAAAACAGGTAAGCATATACGCAAAAGATTATGCAGGAAACCGTTCTGATGCGGTAAAGCTGGATAATCCGTATTACAAAGAACCGGCTCCTGAAAAGAAACCTGCTGTGGCAGCACCCCAGAGTCCGTCCGGTACACAGACAAAACCGCCTAAGGAAGAAAAACCTTCCGGCTCAAACGTTGCAACTCCTTCCGGCGGCGGAAATTCTTCCGGTTCAGATAACAGTACCGGACAGCAGGAAAATACTTCTGCGGTCCCGGAAGGTGCATTTACCCCGGAAGGCACCGGAACGGTACAGGACAACATCAGCGGTACAGATGGGGAAAAACAGTTTTACACCATCACTACGGACGCGGGCAATGTCTTTTATCTGGTGATCGACGGGAAACGGGAAGATAACAATGTCTACTTCTTAAACGGCGTCACAGAGTCCGACCTGATGGCGCTTGCAGAAAAGAACAATGGCAGCATGAGCATGATTCCCCAGGAAGAAAGCTGCAACTGCACAGAAAAATGTGAGGCAGGAAAAGTCAATACCGGCTGTCCGGTCTGCAAAAATGACTTAAATGGCTGCAAAGGAAAAGAAAAGCCGACGGAAACTGAAAAACCGGCAGAACCGGAAAAGCCGAAGAAAGAAACCGGCAGCGTCGGCACGATCCTGTTTATCCTTGCTGCCTTACTTGCGGTCGGCGGGATCGGTTACTATGTAAAAATCGTGCGTCCGAAACAGCAGGCCGAGGACGATGCGGAATTTGAGGATGACGGTTATGGAGAAGGCTTTGACCCGGATGAGGCATACGGGGAACCGGAATATCTTTCCGAGGATGATTTTGACGACAAGGACAGCAAATAAGGCTGTCCTTTTAGATTTTATGAAAGTGAGGATTTTTTCATGGAACATATCATAACCAGGCGCCGCGGCTTTCGCAAGCTGTTGGCGTTTTTGCTTTGTATGGCAAGCATTTTGGGGCTTCTTCCGGCTCAGGCTTTTGCCATGTCTGTCGGACAAACGGCAAGCTCCTGGCTGGGCGACCAGTATGTGGGCTCTGATGGAAACCACTACCGCGCCCCGTACCTTACACCTATCTTGCCTACCATGCAGACGGAACCATCGACGTACACACCAGTTCCGGGGGCAATGCTTACCGGCACTATATGCTGACGGATTCTGACGGGATCAGCCATCAGGTTTACTGTGTGGAGAGCGGGATTCCTTACCATACTTCGGAAAACACCTATGTTTCAGAAAGCGGGACCAACAGCCAATACCTGAACCTGCTTCCTGCCGAGGCAAGGAGGGGGATCACCCTGACTGCGATCTATGGCTGGAAACCCGGTGCGGCGCTCCCTGTTTCCGGAATCAACGAGGATGACTATAAGATGGCAACCCAGATCATCCTTTGGGAATACCAGCAGCAACTTAGAAGCGATCCGTACAGCCGCCACGGAAACGGCCACGCAGACGCCGACCAGTATTTCAGCGTGATCGCCGGACGACCGGCAGAAAAAGCCTATGACTGGATTCTTGCACAGGTCGCTTCCCATTCCACAGTACCTTCCTTTACTTCTTCTAAGAAAAGCGAAGCACCGGAACTGGAACTGAAATGGGATGTAGAAAAAAAGGTCTATACCCTGACGGTCACAGATACCAACAACTTGAAGATCGACCTGGAGGCTTTGAAAGGCAGCGGCGTTTCTGTGACAAGAAACGGAAATGAATACACCTTTACCAGCAGGCAGATGATGATGGACCCGGTGCTGTTTGAATTCCGAAAGAATATCCCGGTGGCAAACGACATGCTGATCTGGGGCAGACCCGGCTACCAGACCATGATGACCGGCGCCAGCGATCCGGTTTCCTTCTTTGTAAAGATCAAAACGGAAACTTACGGTACCGCAAAACTTGTCAAGACCAGTGAGGACGGCATTGTTTCCGGTATCACCTTCCATATCTCCGGTACGGACATTTTGGGAAATGAAGTCAATGAGGAAGTTACGACCGGAGAAAACGGCCAGATTGAAAAGAAGCTCCTGCCGGGAACCTATCTGGTAAAAGAACTTCCGGTGGACCGCTATGTGACCCCTTCCGCACAGTACGTGACCATTGAAAGCGGGCAGACTTCTTCGGTACATTTCAGCAATATCTTGAAGAAATTCCGCGTCCATGTGGTAAAGAGTGATGCTGACACCGGAAATGCTCAGGGGGATGCCACTCTTGCAGGGGCGACCTATGGGATCTTCCGTGATGGCGAACTGATCGACACTTATACTACCGGGCCGGATGGCAGCTTTATGACCCGCTATTATGTATGCGGGGATGGCTGGACGATCCGGGAAATCGAACCGAGCACCGGGTATCTTCTGAATGAAACCATTTATGAAGTGGGTGCATCCCCTTCCCTGTATGAAGTGGAACTCAATACCACAGAAAATCAGGTGACGGAAACGGTTATTTACGGAAATATCCAGCTTGTCAAGCACACCGATGACCTGGACCCGGATGTGCCTGAGGGCGAAAATACCGACGATCCCAATGCCGGTATCATCGAACGCCCGGAAGCAGGCGCAGTCTTTGAAATTTACTTAAAGGCAGCCGGAAGCTATGACGCGGCAAAGGAAAGTGAACGCGACCTTCTTACCACGGATGCGGATGGTTTTGCTTCCAGTAAACCGCTTCCGTATGGGCATTATACGGTCCATCAAATCGCAGGCGAGGAAGGCAAAGCCTTTGTCACGGACTTTACGGTATTCATTTCCTCTGACGGAAAGACTTACAGCTATATCCTGAACAACCGCACCATCACAGCCCGTCTGAAAGTTGAAAAATGTGACGCAGAGACCGGAAAGATTATCCCTGTGACCGGAACCGGTTTTCAGATCAAGGATCTTTCCACCGGGGAATTTATCACCCAGACCGTCTACTATCCGAACCCGGAAACACTGGATACCTTCTATGTTTCTGACGATGGCTGGCTGATGCTGCCGGAGCCTTTGGCCGCCGGGGATTATGAACTTTATGAGGTAGCTGCTCCTTACGGCTATGTGCTTTCCGACCAGCCGGTACCGTTTACCATTGACGGCAGCGAGGCGGTTGCGACGGTCACTCAGTACAATATGCCGCAGAAAGGCCAGCTTACCATCACAAAGACCGGAGAAGTATTTGCTTCTGTCCAGGAAAACGACGGACTGTACCAACCGGTATATGAGGTTGCCGGACTTCCTGGAGCGGTCTATGATGTGATCGCAGATGAAGATATTTATACCGGTGACGGTACCTTGCGGGCAGAAAAAGATACGGTTGTGGAAACCCTTACGACCGGCGAGGACGGCACAGCGAAAAGCGGGTCTCTCTATCTTGGCCGTTATCGTCTGGAGGAACGTCAGGCGCCTTCCGGCTGTGTGTTGAATCCTCAACCGGAATATGTGGAACTGACCTATGCGGGTGAGACCATAGAGGTTACACAGACAGCGGCCAGTCTTTATGACGAACGGCAGAAAGTGGATGTCACACTTTTCAAGGCAATGGAGACCGATGACCTGTTCGGTCTTGGCATGAACGAGGAATATAAGGATATTTCCTTTGGACTTTATGCTTCCGCAGACCTGACGGCGGCAGATGGCAGCGTGATCCCGGCAGATGGACTTCTGGAAGTGGTCTCTGTTTCGTCTGAGGAATCCGGCGGTTACAGCGCTTCCTTCGCTTCCGACCTGCCTTTTGGCAGCTATTATGTCAAGGAACGCACAACCAACGGCGCCTATATCCTTTCGGATCAGGAATATCCGGTTGTCTTTGAGTATGCTGGTCAGGAAACCGCCCTGGTACAGATCCTTGTCAATGAAGGCGAGGCTGTTTCCAATGAACTTCTCCGTGGGCGTGTAGACGGTGTAAAAGTCGGGGAAAACCCGGAAGGCGGCGAGGATGTCACGCTTGCCGGTGCGCTCATGGGTCTGTTTAGACCTGATACCGAAGAATTTACTGAAGAAAATGCGCTGCTTACTGCTATTACCGGAAAAGACGGCAGTTTTTCCTTTGAGAACATTCCTTACGGACACTGGATCGTCAAGGAGATCTCTGCCCCTGACCTTTATACGGTAAGCCCGCAGCAGCACCATGTATATATCGGTGCAGACGGACAGCATATCGAGATCCGTGTGGAAAACACCCTGATCCGCGGCAGTGTGCAGGTAACTAAAACCGAAGCTGTGGAGGAACCGTCCCCTGTGGAAAAGGAGGATAAGAAAGACAAGAATTCTTTCCTGCGCTTCCTGCCCGGTGCAGTGTTCGACCTGTATGCGGATTCCAACGCCAACCAGGAATATGATCCTGACGATCAAAAGATCGGTACGCTGAAAGAAACCGATGCAGGCTATCATACGGCGGAAAACCTTCTGGCTGGCGGCTACTTTATCAAAGAAAGCAAAGCGCCGGAGGGCTATCAGCCTGACTCAAACGCTTACTATTTTTCCATCACAGAAGATGGACAGGTCGCAGTTGTGGAAAATGGAGAAGCCGGGCACGGGTTTACCAATGAGGCTTACCGCGGCAACTTAAAGATCACAAAGGATTCCAGCGACGGGCGCAAAGATGGTTTTGCCATCGAGGTTAAGAGTGCGGACGGCTCCTACTGCGAGACATTCACCACTCCAAAATCCGGCGTGATTGAAGTTAAGGGCCTTCGTGTCGGTATTTATACCGTAACAGAAGTTGCAAACCGGGCAAGCAAGGATTACATCATTCCTGATGCCGCTACGGTGGAGATCAAGGCAGATCAGACATCTACAGTCCAGTTCTTTAATGAAAAACCGGAAAAGCCGGATAACCCAAAGAACCCGGAAAAGCCTTCTGTTCCCTCCAATCCTTCCACCCCTCAAAAGCCGGTACCGCAGACCGGGGATGATCCGTATATTTTCCTGTATGGCGGACTGCTGGCAGCCGTACTGATCGGTGGCAGCGTATTTGCTGTGTATTATTTCAAAAAGGGAAAATACAGCAGGACTTCCCCGAAAAGAACGGCTGTCGGGGTTTCTGTCCTTTCACTCTGCGTTCTGGTGGCTCTTGGCAGCGGTTTTTTGGTGTTCCGTGACTTGAACCAGTATGCTGAGAGTAAAGATGCCTATCGAGATCTTGCCGGATATGTGGAAGTACCGGAGCAGACAGCTTCCCCGGAGTCGGCACCCGATCCGACAGAACCAAAACGGGACGATGCCGATATTGTCCTGCCTTCGGTAGACTTTGAAACGCTCCGTGAAAATGGACCGGACATCATCGGATGGCTTTCTCTTCCTGATACGGTGCTCAATTATCCGGTGACGCATACCGACAACAACGAGTATTACCTGAACCATCTTTATGACGGGACCTATAACAAGGTTGGCTGCCTGTTTGCCGACTATGAAAACCGGGCAGATTTTTCAGACCGCAATACGATCGTCTACGGCCATAATATGCGGGATGGTTCCATGTTTGCCTTGCTGAACCGGTACGATGAACAAAGTTACTTTGATACTCACAGGCAGATGTATCTCGTTACTCCGAAGGGGGGTTATGTCATGGAGATCTTTACGGCATTTGCAGCAAAACCGGAAGAATCCGGCAGTAAAACTTCTCCCTGGCAGCTTTCCTGGAAGGATGACGGTGCTTATACTACCTGGCTTACAGCTATGAAGGAACGTTCTGCGGTGGAAAGTGATGTGACTGTGACCTGCAGCGATAAGGTACTGACCCTTTCTACCTGTACGCCGGGCGGCACAGGACGCTTCCTTGTCATGGGAAAACTCGTGAAAGTAGATAACGAAATATAGATTTTAGACGGTGCGGGGGCAAAAGCTCCCGCACCTGCTGTTTACAAGGAGTCCTGCAAATAAAAGTCAATAGGTTTCCATAAAAAATCGCAAAAAAATACTCGGCAGATAGCCGAGTAAAAATGCGTACAGCAAACAGGACTCCCTCAAAAATCGGAGGCAGCCAAATGACAAAATGAGCATTACAAATTAGCCTTCTTCGGTTTGAACTGCACTTTCAGCAGCGTTCAGACACTCCTTGACACGGGCATAGTAAATACGCAGGAACTTGTTCGCAGCAGCGGTAGTGCAAACGAAGAAAGGCTTTCCCTCGTCACGCTTTTTGGCGTAGAACTGGTAAACCGCCTCGTTTTTGGGTTTGCGTTTGACGTAAGTAGAAACCACTTGAAAGAGTGCTTTTCTCAATTGAGGTGATCCACGCTTGGAAGTTGCCACACTGGAAAGCTGCATCTTGCCGGAGCCAACAACGCCGGGGTCTACGCCTGCAAAGGCCACAATAGAACTGCGGTGCGGGAAACGGCGAATATCACCTAATTCAGCCATGAGATGCGGCCCAGTGGACTTCCCAACGCCATACATGGCCATAACGGTCTCGTACTCCGGCAGCTGCTTGCAGAGATTCAGCATCTCGGCTTCCAGCTTGGACTGGTTTTCGCGCAGTGCAATAAGCTGGTCGGCGGCAACCGTAACCAGTAACTTGGCATTGTTGTCACGCGGCAGCGTGGTGTAAAGTCCGCAGCTGGCTGCGTAGAGAGCATTTGTCGCATCAGCACTAAAATGGTAGCCCTTTTTCTTGCACCATTTCTTGTATCGCTCTCCAAAAGCATCCGGTGACATACGGTTAATGCAGTCGCAATGCCAAAAGGTTCTGTAAAAATCTACCCACTTCAAATGTCCGTCTGCCTTTTCGGGGCTTGAGAACAGCTCGTTTACACCCGGAAAGGTCTTGTCAGACAAAGAAATAAGGTTGTTTGTGAGCATGACAATGTTCTTGCTATACAAGTCGCATTGACGTTCGCACAGCTTGAGTTGTTGTCTAATTGCTTCCGTAGGAGTATATTCCCGCAATGTAGACCAGTTGTCAAGCCCATATTTAGCAATTTTAAGAGCATCCTTCGGATCGGATTTTACCTTGCGCAGAGAGCCTGCTCCGCTTTGCTTAATAAGCAATGGGTTTAGGATGCTCACAAAGATTCCCTCACTGTGAAGCAGCGCTGCTACCGGCTCATGGTATCTGCCGGTTGCTTCCATTACAACGCGGGTATCTGGCTCCATGCAAAGAACATCCAACGCAAGGCGCGACAGTTCAATATCTGAATGCCTTACCTCATATGGCGCTGCAACAAGCTCCCCACCGGGCTTCATGGCAGCTACCATACTCTTACCCTTAGAAACATCGATTCCAACTACGGTCATTCGTTTTCCTCCCAATTTGAATTTGCAATGGCTTCCGCCTTTTACT